>OLOF01000001.1_pt1 | contig 297145 bp, 261 predicted proteins | sample 1643121 | NCBI WGS metagenome assembly OLOF01 (sample SAMEA3136677, study PRJEB25190) | human gut metagenome | biome: human gut; feature: human-associated habitat; material: faeces | place: Austria | collected 2013
GAAGATAAAAGTATTTTTCGTAAGCTGAACCGAACTCTACTGTTTCATTCTGATGCGACATCAGCAAAGTTGTCCGCTCTCTCAGTGCGTTTTCAAAACTCTCCCGTTCATCAGCATCTTTTGAAATACTGTGATAAATATGAATGTATCTCTTTTTTTCATCACCTTCAAATAAAGTCTTTTGTACTGTTTTTCCATACACACCATAAGCGTTCATATCACAGGAGCGCTTATTTTCGAACGTTCCTTTGTTCTCTAAGATCAAATCACTTATGAAAGAAGACATGCCTTTAGCCATGATCACAAAACTATAACCACATTCGTCTAAATAGCGTATATTTCCACGGCTGAAATATCCCCTGTCCAAAATGAAACCGATTTTTTTATAGCCATACCCAGTGATCCTGCCAAGCATGGCCCTAAGCTGTGATACGTCGTTAATACTTCCAGGATAAGCTTCGTAAAAGAGCGGTTCTTTATTTTTAAGATCATATCCAACCGAATAGTTGATGATAGCTGAACCGATATCTGCCTTGGCATGACCGAATTCAGCCAGTTCAATCTCTCCGGCCTGGCAGTTCTTATTCGTAGAATCATAGGAAATATAAATACGCTCCCTTCGATTCCTCTTTGCATTCCATTCATTCAGAAAGCCTGTGCTCTTATCCTTAGTGATGCTCTTAAAGAAATCACTTGCTGACGCATCACTATAGATCTTCATACCAGAACTATACAGTGGATGATTGTATGCGTAATCCGGATAATGCTGTGCTACATCGCTTTCTTCTACAATAGAGTAAGAGGCAAGGTCGAGCAGTAATGCCATATCCCGCTTAGAGAAGAACTGTCCAAGCATCTTATCTAACGAATAATCCGATACTATCTTATGTATTGCAGCATATGTACCAACCCGCAGACAGCTGCTGCGCTCTGTTCGGTCTTCCATACCTGATAAAACTGCATCTGGAAAGTATTTCAGAAAGGCTTCGTTAGGAATCATCATAGTGTCATCATCCGCACACACCTTGCCTATAGTTGCTCTCTGTGGATAGGTATATTTTTTCTCCGGATTATAATAGCGATCATACTCATACTTAATATATGTGATATCCCCTCTTCTTAATCGGATCAATTTTCCATGTACATCTGGTATTTTTACTCTTGATTTCAGGTACATATTCGCCTCCTTTATTTAGGCTCATATAGCCCTAAATTTATTATACAGCAAAACCCGTATTTTTGCAATAATTTCCGCAGAAATACGGGCTTTTTTTAATTTCGTTAGGGCTACTCATTTTTGGAAGTTAAGGATCCTACGTACTGAAAAAAGGAGTCCAAATGACTCCTTTTTCTAATGCATATCAATTATTTTTAAAATATCGTATATCCGCCATCTACAGCCAAAGCTGCTCCATGGATGAAACTAGCTTCGTCTGATGCAAGGAATGCAATGGCCTGTGCTACTTCGATAGGTTCTCCAGGACGTTTTGCCGGACTCATTCCAATCTTCATTGTTACCGGATGCTGTGGAATTGCAAGCACACGTGCAATCATATCTGTTGCAATCGGTCCTGGAAGAACAGCATTTATACGCACTCCTGTACGTCCATGATCCAATGACATCTGACGGGTGAGTCCAAGAAGGCCATGTTTAGCAGAAGTGTAAGCAAGCCCTCCGCGGCCAGCTGCGGTTGCTGCCATGGAAGCTACATTGACGATGGTTCCAGCTCCTTGTTTTTCCATAATAGGGATTAGTTTCTTGCAAAGAACAAATGGTGCTGTGAGATTTGTTGCAAGAACAGTGTTCCATTCATCCATTGTGATTTGATCCATATTGGCAGTTGTTCCGCCTACTCCTGCATTATTAACGAGAATGTCTATTTTTCCGTAGGCGTCCAGAGCTGTTTTAACCAGATTATCAAGACTTTCATCAGATGTCACGTCTGTTTTACAGAAAATTGCTTCTCCTCCGGCTGCCTTGATTTCATTCACACAGCTTTCTCCCAGTTCTTCCTTTGTTCCAACAACTATGACTTTTGCTCCTTCTTTTGCAAAGAGTTCTGCGGTTGCTCTTCCGATTCCTCTTGTTGAACCGGTAATGATTGCTACCTTGTTTTCAAACTTCATGGCAATGCCCTCCTTATCTTCTTCCTGTTTCCATGAATGCTGTTCTGTCATACCGTGCGGTAAGCAGATACGGTGCCAGAACATCTGCGTCAATCTCTTCACATAAATTCAGTTTATGAACCATCAGATCATTTGAGGAATACGCACCTCCAATGACTGTTCTGATTGGAAGTTCTCCCCATGGATCATCAATGGACGATTGTAATTTAATCGCTGCAAAACCAGGCTCCCATGAATGGTAATTGTATTCACAGAGATTCTGAAGCAGAGCACCATTCTGGAAATGTGATTTTCCTTCTTTATCCGGCTCGCGGTCAAGGTGGAAGTAGAAACCACCGCCATATGTCTTTTTACCGGCTTCTGGGAACTGATACAGCATTCCGGTCATTGCGTTATTATATTCACCAATCTTGAGATCAATATTTACAAGTTCAGTACCACGACGGCAGACTTGAGCGGTCACATGATCATTGTTTCGACGGATTACAAATTCAGATCCCAGTTTCTTTGGAATTGATCCATTGTCACGTCCACACTGAACTGCCATTTCTGCACCAGTTCCCCCAAGTACAAGCCCTATTGGATATAATCCAAGCTGTGTTCCATATGTACAGTAAACACCAAGGATTGCTTCATAATAATCATCAGCAAAGGTAGGCTCCTTAACATGGCACACAGATACCGTAACTACAGGCACGGAAAATGGTTTTAACGGTGCAGGCAGAACCTTTGCAACCGCCGCAGGATCGGTGAGGTATGCAAGATATATTCCCTCCTGATTTTTCATAAGAGAGATCTTACCGAAATTAGGCATTTCCTCCGGAGCGGTGATAAAGCTTGGAGTTTTGACAGATGTCTTAAACAATTTTCTTGCTGCTTCAAAACCACTTCTGGATGCAGGAGCAATCGTACCGTCTTTCACAGCATTTCCGATAGCCTGAGCATGGATTCCTTTTTCTTTTAATTCTTCAACAAGATGGTTGTCCGGACGGAAACCAAGTGAAAGAACAACAGCATCTGCAGCGACTTCCACATTTATCTTATCGTTCAATCTTTCAAGAACAACTCCATCTTTTTTGATCTCTTTAAGGGCATGTGCCATCATGAACTGGGCATTGTATTCTTTCAATCTTCCACATACATCTGCAACATTTGTATGATTTGCATTAGGAGCAACTTTGTCAAGCATATCCGCAAGTACAACAGTATTTCCTTCGTGACAGAGATATTCTGCTGTTTCAAGTCCCGTAACACCTGCTCCGATGATCATTACTTTTTTATTCTTCAGTCCGGCTTTTCCGGAAAGAATATCTTCGATTGTATATACATTTTCTCCGGTTATTCCGGGAATAGATCCTGGAATGACAGATTTAGAACCTGTTGCTACAAGCACCGCGTCCGGATTCATTTCTGCAATTTTATCCGCAGTCGCTTCCATATCAAGTTTTAATTCAACTCCAAGTTTCTCAAATTCAACATTATAATAATCGGCAATCCAGCCCATACGTTCTTTGAAAGGAGGCTTCTTTGCAAGGTTTATCGTACCTCCAAGCTCACTCTGGCGGTCAACCAGTGTTACCTTCATGCCGCGTTCAGCAAGTGTTTTAGCAGCGATCATACCACATGGACCGCCACCAACAACTACTACCTTATGTTCCTGAGTGTCATATTCTGCATTTCCATAAAGACGTTCGCGGCATGCACGTGGATTAACTGCACATTCCGCCGGAATACCCGCGCCCATCCATGCATTCAGGCTCTCAAAGCAGCGCAGACAATTGATACATTTACAAATTTCATTCTCTCTTCCTTCAAGTACCTTGAGTCCCCACTGTTCGTCTGCGAGCCAGCTTCTTCCCATGGAGACAAAATCAACAATACCTCCTTCCAGAAAACTCTCAGCTACCTGTGGTTCACGTATGCAGGAAACTCCTATCACTGGAATAGAAACGTGATCTTTTACGGCCTTGATCAGATCTTTTCTCCAACCCTGGGGGAAGGAGATCGGCTCTACACATACACTTCCTGTTTCGTATAAACCAACAGACACATCAATAAAATCAATCCCGCATTTCTCAAGCGCCATTGCAATCTTAACTCCATCCTGGATATGGATATAATCCTCTGTTACTCCTGTCTTATCCAGAAATTCTTCCACGCTTAAACGGACACCGATTGGAAAGTCCGGTCCACACTGTACGCGGATTCCATTTATGATCTCAGTGATCATACGAAGCCTGTTTTCAAAGGAACCACCATACTCATCTTCGCGTTTATTTGTGTAAGGGGAAAGAAACTGTTGTAATAGATACCCATGAGCCGCATGAAGCTCTACTCCATCGCAACCCGCTTTTTTTACTCGTACAGCACCTGAGATAAACTGTTGGATCAAAGCTTTTACTTCTTCTGTTGAAAGAGCCCTTGTTTCCTGCTGAAGATATTTGCACGGTATTGCTGAAGCAGATACTACCGGGCCGCCTGTAAGAGCAGTTACTGTTTCACGTCCAGGGTGATGCAGCTGGATGAATATCTTTGTCCCATATTTATGTACTGTTTCTGCAAGCTTTGCAAGACCTTCGATATGTCTGTCTTTTGAAACAGACAGCTGACGCATCATCCCTGCACCATGCAGATCGTTTACCCTTGCAATCTCCGGAATAATAAGCGCTGCGCCACCAATTGCACGTGCCTTATAGAATGCAATCATGTCTTCCGATGGAGACCCATCCATCTCCGCCAGGCTTGTACCCATCGGTGACATTACAAGTCGGTTTTTAAGTGTAATATTTCCAATTTTTCCCTGTTTAAAAATTTCCTGATACATGTACACCCTCCTTTACTTGCGTCTCTTGATTATTATGGCTTAAAAATAACATTTTCTTTGTTAAAAAAACAACGGCATAAATATAAAAAAGACATTGTATATTTATGCACAATGCACTATAATTAATAATAATCAGCAAAACACTGTACATTATGCACAAAGAATTGTAAAGAGGAGTATGAAAATGCTGTTTTCCGATCTTATTGATTATTTAAAAAATGAAAAAAATTTTAACATAATACTAAATTGTTCTACTGATCTTCATGAAATACGAGATGTAGAGCTGCTGGATGGCACTCAAACAAGATACGCCACAGATATTGTCTATTTTGGTTATCCCAATGTTTTGTCTCCTGATATGCAGCCTTCTCAATGTGTCCTTGTTCGTGGAGAAAACTATCTTTTTCCTTATTCCTGTACGGATCGTGCAACAGTACAGGCAAAAGAGCTTTTTGCAGTTTTTAATGCAGCAAAACAGTTTCTTCAGACACATGAACAGGTTAGTTTATATGAAGAACTGGTTCAAAAAGGCCACTCTTCCCATAGCCTGGATGAAGTGATTAACTCTGCATCCATCAAATTAGGATATTCCTTGGTATTTTGTGACAAGAAATTCCGTATCCTGTCATATTCTACATCAATTCCGGTTACGGATAAATTATGGAAAAAGAATATTGAACGTGGATATTGTACATACGATTTCATTAAAAATGTAATGTCATTGGAAGCTGTCCAGGGGGCTTCAGCCAGCATTGAGGCTGTTGAAGTATCTTGCCCGGAATCACCATATCGTAAATGTAGTTCGAAAGTGTTTTTAAACGGTGTTCAGGTTGGTTTTGTTCTGATGATAGAAAACAATATCCCTTTTACCGCAGAACACTTAGCAGCTATGAGTGATGTAAGCCGGGCAATCAGCTCTGTAGTTGGACATTATCATCCTGAACTGTTTCAGTACACCAGTGCGGACCAGCAGCTTCTTGAAGCCCTGCTGATTGGAACTCCGGCTGATATATTGGCAGATTCCATTTCTCATCTTCGAGTATCTGATGCAATGTATGCACTTTGTATCCAACCGAAGACATTTTTGAAGGAAAATAAATTAAAGCAGCAGCTTTATCCTGTGATCCGACATATCTTTCCGGAAGCATATATGACTGTCCACGACAATGCACTAGTCCTTCTTGTACCAGATCAGAGTTCTGTTATATTTGTAGATACTCAAAAAATAATGCTTAAAACGATGGCAGAGTATCATCTGGATGTAGGAATCTCCCTGGTTTTTTCAAAAATGGATGAATTTTACAGAGCTTATCAGCAGGCGCGGACAGTTCTTGAATGGAATCACAGAATCCCTGATAACCTTAAGAAGGAAATATCATGGGATCAAAGGTATCCGATGGAGCATCAAATTCATCGGTATTCTGAAATTGAGTTCTACGAAATGATGAACAAGATCAAAGAACCAGAAAAACTTGCAGATTATATCCACCCTGCCCTTTACAGACTGAATAAATATGACCAGAGAACGGGAAATGAACTTTACCATACACTTGAGGTATATCTACAGTGTTTCCATAACAATAAGGAAACAGCTAACATTTTGTGTATTCACAGGAATTCGCTGGCTTATCGAATGGAAAAAATCATTGAAATAGGTAAAGCCGATTTAAACGATCCCATGACAGAGTTTCTGTTGAGAATGTCTTTTAAGCTTGTGGAATATTTGAAGATAAGAGACCTCGATCTCCCCTGATATTTAAAAAGGAAGCCCGGTATAGGCTTCCTTCAGTTTATATATTACAAACCGTAAATGTCTCAAAACATGGCGTAGTGTAAACGTGAACTTCCTGATTTTGTTTTCTACGTTCCCTTGTTATTTATGCTGCAGACACACCATTTTCACCTGTGCGTGTCCGGTTTTCTACGCCGGAACGGCGGATTCCTGCAAAGATGGAGCCTGCAATATTATGCCATACACTGAAAATAGCACCTGGAAGAGTTGCCAGTGGATTGGCTACAAAGTTAGCTGCTGCCAGAGAAACTGCCAGTCCGCTGTTTTGCATGCCCACTTCAATAGCTATAGCTGTTGCCCGTGTATATTCTACATGGAAAATTTTTGCTGCAAGGAGCCCAAGCATCATACCACAGAAATTGTGGATCGCAACAACGCCAAGGACCAGAACTCCGCAGCTTAAGATTTTCTCTGCATTAATTGCCACGATTCCGCCAATGATCATAACAATGGCTACAACAGAGATCAATGGCATAACATCTGAAACTTTATCTACATGATCTCCTGCAAGTGTACGGAGAAGGATTCCAAGAAGTACAGGAACCAGAATTACTTTTACAACAGAAAGTACCATTGCCCAGAAGGATACTTCCACCCAGGCACCTGCCAGAATGTACACAAGAAATGGAGTCATAACAGGAGCAGCCAGAGTGGAAACGATGGTCATTCCTACTGAAAGTGCAACATCACCGCCTGCAATATAGGTGATCACATTGCTGGCTGTTCCACCAGGACAGCATCCCACAAGAATCACACCCAGAGCCAGATCTGCGGGAAGATTCATAACTTTACACAATACCCAGGCTACGACTGGCATGATCGTATACTGTGCAACTGCGCCAATGATCACTTCCTTTGGTCTGGAAAAAATTGCCCGGAAGTCTTCCAGACGTATGGTCAGTCCCATACCAAACATGATCACGCCCAGAAAAACAGATGTATAATTTGTCATCCATGCAAATCCATCCCTCCAGAAAAAGGCAAGGCATGAAAAGGCAATGATGATGATTCCAATATATCTGGATGCAAAACTGCTGATTTTTCCTATTTTCTTTAAAATATTTTCCATATATTATACCTCGTAGCTGAAGTTATCGATCAGTCTTGTTTTGCCAATATAGACAGCCATTGCTACGAGAACATTATGATCAGCTTTTTCCACAGGCTGCATGGTAAGTGCATCTACCATGGAAACGTAATCGATTTTTGCCAGAGGCTCTGCCTCGATCACTGCACGCATTTTGCCGAGAAGTTCTTCTGCGGAAATGCCTGCGTGAATGATTTCCTGTCCGAGTTTTACGGATCTGGACAGACAGAGAGCAGCCTTTCTCTCTTCATCGCTTAAATATGTATTTCTGGAGGATTTTGCCAGTCCGTCCTCTTCACGGACAATCGGGCAGCCTACGATTTCTATATCAAAATTCAGATCCTGGACCATTTTGCGGATGATGGCCAGCTGCTGAGCATCCTTCTGTCCGAAATATGCTCTGTCCGGGGCTACAATATGGAACAGCTTGGTTACAACTGTGCACACACCTTTGAAATGGATAGGACGTGTTTTTCCACAAAGTGTCTCAGATAATGTATCGATACTTACAAATGCATGGGGATCATGATACATTTCAGAAGGTTCAGGGCAGAAGATCAGGTCTGTGCCAAGACTTTCACAGAGTTTGCTGTCGCGTTCGAAATCTCTTGGATATGCCTCAAGATCCTCTGTCGGACCAAACTGTGTTGGATTGACAAAGTCAGACACAACTACAATGTCGTTCTGTTCTCTGCATTTTTTGATCAGACTTGCATGTCCCTCATGAAGAAATCCCATTGTTGGAACAAGACCTATAGTTTTACCTTCTTTTTTCCATGCTTTGATCTGTTTTCTTGTTTCTTCTACTGTTTTTGTTACCTGCATTGTTATCTCCTCTTTCTCGGTCAATGGACCGGTATCATAGATTTTGAGATAGCCTCTTTTCTGAATTCACTTTCATCTTATGATAGCCTCTAATCTGATATCAACGTTTTCAGGCCATGTCTTTCAGCAGACCATGTTTCTCATAATTGGTCACTCTGCTGATCTTATTCTCTTCATCTACAAATACAACTGCAGGCTTATGAGTGCGTGCCTCTTCAGGCTCATATCCTGCGTAAGCCATGATGATAATCTTGTCACCTGTGCTTACACATCTTGCTGCTGCTCCGTTCAGACAGATCATACCGCTTCCGCGTTTTCCGCAGATTGTGTATGTCTCGAATCGACTGCCATTGTTCACATCTACAATCTGAACTTTCTCATATTCCAGTATTCCGGCAGCTTCCAGCAGTTCTTCATCCACAGTAATGCTTCCCACATAATCCAGTTCAGCCTGGATAACAGTTGCTCTGTGGATTTTTCCTTTTAACATTTCTATTGTCATCTTATATAGTCCTTTCCTGCGGGAAAAATCAGAGTCAAGCAGCACCATAAAAAGGAAATATACCTTTATGATCTGCAAAAAAAGCGCATCAGGATACACTTTGACCCTGAAACGCTTCTGATTGATTCCCTGTATATTGAGTCCTGTTTCTGATACATAAAATATGTTTTACTATTCCATAGATTATTGGAAATCTGATTTTTTGTATCATAAATACCGGCTCGTATCTTTTAAAATTACATACATCCCTCCGTTCCCGTTTCCGGATTCCGGCTGGCTGCTTTTATATAAGATTCCAGTGATTTCAGCCAGAGTATAGTTTTGAGTCCAAATACTATCTCTGAGTGGTATTATTACATCTGGTCAGTTATTTGTCAATAAATTGTTTATTTACTGGTTACTGTTCACTCCGCGTCCAGTAATACACTGCGAAATACAATAAATATGAATCTCCTTGTGCAAAGCCCAAGGAGTATCGTTTGCTTCGCAGACTTAATTTATGCTAATCACATAAGGAACCAAAAAATCACTCATCTGACAAACAATCAGACGGATAGCCTCATCCAACCGTACCTTCCCGGGAGTTATTTCCAATTCGTTCATATGTGCAAAGAAATTTTTCCGAAAGACTTCATACGGCATCAATAACTCTGCCGCAAACAGGTTTGTAATCTGAATGTCAGAAACTAAACAGCTATTACCATAAAAATAAAAAGTTTCTCTTTATGATACAGCTCTCCGAACACTGAAAGAAAAATCTGTCGGAAATAAGCTGCCTTCCACGAAATCCCTCTATGCTGAAAAAGACCGACTTATTGAATTGCGAAATATGCAACGGGAAGATTTTTCTAACCGCCGGAATTATGAACGGGAGTTTCGTACCGTGTCTGCCAATATTGATATGATCCTTGGGAAGAGCTACGAACAGGAACAGCAGATTGAGAAAGAACAGAATTTATAAATTTCCTGTTTTCATGCTTTCTAAAAAGAGGTATTATATAAAAAAACGCAGGAGGTATATTCAAATGAAAGCACATAAATATTGGTCACTTGGTGCATTGGCAGCCATGATTGGAACCTTTTATACCGGCTATAAAAACATGAAAACTGCTCACAAATATTTTGCTTGCAGCTCTCTTCTCTGCATGATTATGGCTATCTACTCCGGTCATAAAATGATTTCTGGTAAATCCAGAAAAAAGAAAAATTCTGTTTCTAAAGAATCTGCAGAATAATCAAAACTAAAGAAATGTTTACATAGGATTGCCTGATGGAATAAATATTTTCCATCAGGCAATCTTGCTATTTTACATCTTTTTTCAATCTGTCGTATAATATATGTAATCCTGTAATCCCATCAAATGAAAACAGTCCTTCTTATCAAACGTTATTATAAGTTTAACCGCAACATTTTTTCTTCCCAGAACAATTTCATACTCTGTTGATTGTTGATAAGAGAGGAATAAATGATGATACACAATCAACAACTGTTCTCATCTATATTTTCCGCAACTCCCTTTATTTTCATAATAAAATTAAGAAAGGCCCTGCACTTGGCAGAGCCTCCCAGCATTTTCTTTTGAGAGCTTTTGCTCCCTAGCCAGATTGTGGTAAATGCTAAACCCTTATAAAGCTGGTAAGGCACTGCCTCCTGGCACAACACCTTACTTCAACGCTTGACAGACACTCCTGTTGCCTGTTGTTAATATTATATTAACTTGCCACCATGAATATGTCAATTACTTTTCTACTATAATTTACACTATAATTTTATAGCTGTTTGTATGAATATAGATTCTCTAACAATTTCCATATTTCATTCTCCATTTTCATACTATTATTCTGCTCTTATTTATGTCTTTTTCTGCAATATGTTCTTCGAAAGCTACTATACCCTCAATTTCAAAATTGAATTCCAACTGTGAACTCGGAACATAATAAAAATGTTCCATAATAAATTTCACAAATTTCATCGGTGATATTGGACGATCTACAGGAATTCTACAATTTTTATATCCCCCTAAAGTAATATGTGAATATGGATGATGCAGTTCGCTCTCCTCCGGATCTCGATTGTAATCAGCTCGAATAATCACAGGCAATACAGATTTATTTAAAATATCTCCGTAAATATAGTCAACATCGTATAATTCCGGATCATTCTGATAAAGTTCATACGACGGTGATGGATAATACCCCAATCTGTGCGAAATCAATTCTGTTCCCGTTCTATTAAAGCGATACATCAACTGTATGATACCACCATCTGGCAATTTAACATTATAATTATGATTTTTTTCTATTTCATCATAAATTGTACTGTAATCCATATTCCTTAAATATAACGAAATATTTTGATATTTTTCCCATACAATATCCATTTGTTGAATTACAGGATAGTTATATTCTTCTGCCAGTCCACATCTGATCAATTCCCTTGTAACTTTCTTTAACTCGCGAAATACTTTTTCTTGTTCTTTCAATTATACAGCACATCCTTTAAGCGATTCACAGTATCTTCATCTAAATCTTCTTTTCGAATTTCTCCATTTGCAAGTTTACTGGTAATATCCGCCAGATTAGAATTGCTTTTTCTGATATCTCTTAATTCATTTTGAGTCATGTCTCTATGAATAATTCTCATATTCTTTCGTTGTGATTTGTCCGGGTACGTGAACTCTAATTGAAAATTCCTTTCCTTAACGCTGTTAAACTCCTGTATTAACAGATCCATATCATCTCCGATTCCGCTAACCCGTACCCATGCCTTCGATCTTGTCATAGCAGTAAATATAATATTTCGTTTTCTTGATAAGTTGATGCCTCTTGCGCAAAGATCCGCATTTATCAGATAAACAACTGCTGCTTCATTTCCTTTTGCTCTGTAAATCTGAGAGATTGCAATAGAATCCTCCTGAAAAAAATCATCTGGTGTTGTCTGTACCCCAACAATATGCGATTTAATTCCCTTTTCCATTAATTTAACACGGATATGTGACACGTAACTCTTCGTAATTTTGGGATCAGGGTGAATGATCATAATGTCCTGATATCTTAATTCTTCATCATGCAGATTTTTTTCGATATCTTCAACTATCCAATCCGCTTCCTGTACATTATTTTCAAATCTTCTAAATTGTATAAGATCGTCAATTGACGAATGATCCTCTAAAAATGCAGGACTTGTTTCTTCTGTTCTATATAGCGTTACAAATTCTCCATCTCTGATCACACCTTCTTTCACTGTATATCCAATATCTTCCCATAACTGTTTATCTTCAAATAATTGAACTAACGATGTTTCCTCCCGTGCCTCTTTTTTTCTGTAAATTCCAAATCCCAGGCTGTGTGCTGTAATAAGAACTGGTCTTGAATTACGATAACATTTTGATAAGACAATATCCTCCGCCTTACCATTACTGTTATCAAGCACTACATTCGGCCGTCCATTACTGTATCCAAAAATGTCTTCCGGAGATTCAACGTTTTTGTTATCCAGGCTTTGGAGTTCATCATATGCATATACAAGCATACGGCTTTCATGTGGGAGTGACATATAACACATCTGAAGAAAATATTTTGAAAAATCCTGTGCTTCGTCTACTAAAATCACATCATACAATGGCTGGGGATTCGTTACTGATTCTACGGCTTCTTCACATACTCTGTCAAAAGCAGATGAATTTCTTCCATATTTCTGGCACGCATCCATATAATCATAACAAACTAGATTATTTGCCTTACAAAAATTGAAATACAGACCTTCTGAATTTTTACTTCCCCATGCATGAATTATTTTAATTCTGCTCCAATCAGGTTCCTCATTTGTATTTTCAACAATAAAGTTTGTGATCAGTTGAATAAATTGACCCTTTAATGCCCGGCTGTTAAATGTAACTGCTATCATCTTATTTTCATACATAGTATACAGATATGCTACCTTTAATGCCAGAACAATTGTTTTTCCCGATCCTGCCAGACCCCGGATTCGTTGAACACCTTCTACCGTTTCAATGACTGCCTTACTTTGATACTTGTCCAGGCAGGAAATCTGGTCTTCAATTGCTTTTAATTTTGATCCCCTTGACGAAGCCTTCTGAAGATTTTTTCTGCCACCTCTTTTTTTCAGTTGTGAAATCATCTGAATCGCTTCCAGTAATTTCTTATAATATTCTTCGCCCTGTTTCCATTCCAGACTTTCTAAATATTCCTTTACTTCTTCTATTGATGTACAAATTTCATCACTCTTCGTTTTATAAAGGGGTGCATAAGACAGTACATTAATCGGCACTTGTAAAACTCGTCTTTTTGACAGATATCCATATCTTTTCAGCTTGGCTTCCATATTATTATATAGTTCATCCAATAACTGAATTTTATCTTCCATATTTTCTTCTGCTAATGTTTCCAGATCAAAAAGCACAATACCCGTCTGTTCGCTCACTAACAATGCATCAACTTTAATTTTTCCATCAATTCCCCCTAAAACAGGGTAGCCCAAATAAAAATATCCGTCTAATCCCATTGTTTCCAAAAGATTTATAATTTCATTTGCAAGCACCTGTTTAGATGTAACTCCATTTACAATTGTAAGCATCTTATCACCCTTTACTTTTAATATGTCATGTTTTTCTGTATATCATTTATATCATATTGTCACACAGGGAAATTAAATAACCGAACGGTTAACGATTTTTCTCAGATATATGTCTCAATATAGCAGATATACTACCGATTGTCAATCATTGACAAGACATTTCTTCATCTCTTTCTCCATCGTGCATACTAATAAGATCTGTCTTATCCACATATATTCTGGAATTCAGAGCAAACTGAAATGCACTATTGTCTGGATTCACAAATCTTCCCCTGCTTTATTCTTTTTTATTTTTCCCTCATGGAATCAGATTCCAATGTGCACGTATTTATCTTTTGAAACACTATTGTTTTATTTTTCCCACCCGTTCTCTTTACCAATTCATCCTGCCCTATAATTTTTATCAGATTGATAATCTTCTTTTTATAATCCTCTTTATCGGTGTAAAAAATTATTATCTTAACATTTTCGTTTAAAATAAATTTTCTTAATATATCCTTATCCGTAATGTCTAATGAATGTCCAAATATAAAAACTTTATGGTACTTAACTACTCTGTGATGCTTTTTAACTATTCCATTCTCTTTAACGATTGCTGATATTTCATATATTTTTTTCTCAGACTGAATTTCCTCAAGCCAGCCTTCATATAAGCCCCCTGTTTCCTTATGTATTCTTTGAAAAAATTTCTTAAATTCTATAAATTCGAGGTCTTTATCTCTCGCATCTCCTTCCAGATATTCATCAATTCCAAGCACCATATTTGTAGATTGGATATCATTCCTTAAATCAGCTTTTCCATGCACATAATCAAACTCCAAAAACGGATGTTCTCCGTATATCCTCTGATATGTACATGTATAGTTGAACGATAAAATTTTGTCCAAATATGGCAAGTTTTTTATATCTGGCAGTCCATTTCCCAGCATAAAATTGCTAATATAATCTGAGAGATAAATTTCAAGTGCACGTGTAAGTTTATTCAGATCTTCCAGAAGTTTCTGTTTCCAAAAGTCAATTTCTTCTTTTTTCCAGACATGGGTCGCCATTCCTGATGAACTATCCATCTTTTCCAAAAATAGTGCAAGAACGTTTAATTGCCTTTGTGAAAGCACCGTTCCTACGCCTCCCTTTTGTATGGTCTCTTGTATATCCCTGCTTACACTGTTGAATGTCTGTATAATCAGGGAAATTTCACTTTCAAAGTCAATCCACCCGTCTTTTCCTTTTTGCTCTCTGCTTTTATACACCTCTGAAAAATATTTAATCCATGCATTATCCTTGCACAAATCACTTAACTCATGAATTGTTTTTCTTGATTGATCATATAAATACTGATCAAATTCAGAATCTTGTTTACTGTTAAATAAGTCTGTAAAATACTTATAGCAATTGATATCCTCTCCCGCAATCAATTCTAATCTTGAACTTTCTTGTGCCTTATGCTTGTAAAAAAAATCTATAAACTTCAGAAAATCCGCATATTTCGTGGGCAAACCATGTGCCAAATCAAATCCATTTCCTACTATTAAAATATTCATCCTTTGTCCTTTACTGGTTATGAATTTCCACTTAAATCTACAACATCGCCTCTAGTCTATGTTCCAGTTCTATTTTTTGTTTAACATGATCCTTCCAGTAATCCTCATGCCGCCGTATAAATAACTGTATCTTCCTGATACTTTGAGTCACGCTTTCATCCGCCTCTATAATCTGCTTTTCCTGCCCTGCCAGTACAATATAAAATATCTGCGTTATATCATAGAAAAAAGCGCAACACATATGTGTCGTTTTCTCATACCATGCATACATATCTTTTTCTAATATTTTTTCGTAATTTAAAAAACTAAGTTTCCACTCCTCCTTATTTTTCAAATCATATTGAAGAGAATTCAAAATTAAACTAAAGTAACCAGAAAACCATATTTCTCTTAAATTCTCATGTTTTTTCTTCTTTTTCTCGAACAATAAATGCCAATTCTCCAAAATATCTTTACTTATATTTTCTAAGATATATTTTTTTGATGTATCCGATAACCTTTCAAATTCCCAAGCCACAATATCCTCTTTATGATTCTGCAGCATCATATCCAGATTGATTGTCTGTGCAAAACGCTTCAGCGCTTCTCTGCTGACTTTAGAAAGAACACTAAAAAGAAGCTGCTGCCAATTTGTATTATGTTCCTTTCTTTGTACCCAGCGCTCCCACAACGCCAAATCCCTGTCAGCAATTCTCTTGACCGCTGCAATTATTGCCTCTTTGCATTTTTCATCTATACCCGATGTCCGTTTCAACAAAATCCTGGCACATTCATAATAGAAACAAGGATATGCTACATCCATCTTTGCAAAATCCACAAGCATATCTGTTTCACAGCAAGTTGAAAGAAATATCCAATAATCTACAATGTTATTTTTCTCTGCCAAAAGCTGGCATAAACGTGCAGAGTCCTCCCTATATGCTTTTTGAAACAATCTGCAGACTAATTCATCAGGTTTTATACTTTTTCCCCTCTCATACGCATCAATGAATTCATATATCTTATCCAAATCATTATCAGCAATACCTTCCTGCAAATGTTCAAAAAATTTCTGATCAGCCCTTCCTGCGTTACCAGCAATATGAGTACTATAACTCACCGAACTGATCATTTCCCAAATATCTTTTTTTATTGTCTTCTCCATCATACTCCTTTCTTCCATACCAGGCATTCCGGAGCATCCAGCTCATTCCATAATTCTTCAAATGCGTCTATCATCATCTGTGGATGTTCCACACTTTGAATAATATGATGTTTATTTCCAAGGCTATTCACAGATGTACCCAGTGACCAGACAGAAGAGGTATCCTGATCTAAATTAAGCACCATGAGAAAACGATCATGAAAACTGTAACCATAATCAGCCCACTGGCATCTAAGCTCTACATGTATACCATAATGATTACTCCTTTTCTCCATAATTTCCTGCTGCTGTTCTATCCAATCACATACACTCATTTTACTTTTTTCGGCAATTTCACCAGATGTAATTGCATATAACGTTACATTCATACTTTTCGTAAAATACCAAGTATGTAAAATATCCTCAACTGTCAGATAAGGATCCCACAGATACACCTTCCCTGTTTGTGCACGATTCATCAATGCAATCACATCTTTCAAAGCTTTCTGCGGTTCTGAATCTCTTCCATACCGTCTAAACTCAGCTCTGGCATATAACTCATCAACTCGTCTGCTATACTGACGCTTATGTATATGACTATCTCGCGTCCGAATAACAGGTTGTTCTATATTAACATTCTCCGCTGATATGAGTTCAATAATGTCAACAACCTGTCCTGTTTCATCATAAATGATACGCTGTTCTCCATACTGTGCACCCATCTGCAGCACACACGTCATTCTTCTTATAAAGCTTGTTTCCTGACGCGACAAAATCAATTGCCGTTTTACATCAATTATCGTTGTCCTGCAAAATCGGGAAGCATCACCAACTTCAAATGTAGTATTACATCCTTCCTGTTTAAATGTCCTGGTACCAAATGAAATAATCGAATCATCAAAAACGCCTTCTGACAATACCAGAAATTGATCATCTGACTCACATTCTTTATCAAATGACACATCATACGTTAACTGTCTCTCCATATCATCTTTTTTATAAGAAACCCTTACATTCGTTGACGGAAATTGAAACACAAAATTCCCAATACGATCTGATGCAGAAAACAAATCAATTGGAATTGCATCGAATATTGTATCTGTCATCTTTCTGAACTGCACTGTGTTCAACACATTTACAATCTTTTTATCACAGTCAAAAAATTCCAAAATATAACTTCCATTAATAAAATTATTTTTTAATACTTTGTTTAAAAGCATCTCTTTTGTACTGTCCTGCTGAATAAAAACTTTCGATACCCCTTCCAGATATCCTGTTTCTAACCTTCCATCTCCGATGTCTACTTCCTTCTTATCTCTACTGTTGCATAACAATTCAAAAATACTTCGAACTTCTGATACATCCAGCACCTTTCTCTGTATTCCTAATGAATATGTATCAGTAATACTTTTAAGCTTTTTTAAAAGTCTCTCCGAGCTCTTTTCTACGTTCGGTCTTGTTTCAAATACAAAAATTGTATATACATTATCCGGCATTTCCTTTTCTCTTTGGCATAGATATATCGAAACCATTTCACAACAATTATAACTACCAAGGCTCTTACAGGAAATCAATTCATCAAATTCATGCAACAAATATTCTGTCGGTAGTTTTTCGTTCACTCTTTCTCTATACATATTTTTCTCCGATTAAATAGTACATTTTCTGTATTATGTATGCGATATTGTTTAATTACCTAAATCTTATTATATTATAATTTCCACCTGTCGGACTGCATGCTCTTTGCTGGACGCACGGTCTGACCTAATGTCCTTGACAAAAGCACAATATGCTGAGACTATCTTTAGAATGGCAAAAACTAAAACCTGGACTTCATAGAATGCAGACTCCAATTCCGATTGAAACGAGCACCCTTTCGAGCATCACCAGTCGTCGAAAATTTAAGTCCCCGGAGTTTTCAAAATAACCACCCATTTCTATAATTTATATTCTTTATATAGTTGTTCACGATACACCTCGTCCTCAGATGCTTTCTCAGCATCTGAATAACGTTTATTCTTTAATAGAATATTTATAAGTGCTCCTAATCGATTTTCACCCTTTTTTTCACCTTTTTTTCGCCCTTTTTTATTCCATTTTCCTCTGCATAAGAAATCATACTTAACATATCAGACACCTCCTTCTGACGAACTTGATTATCCGAATCTGGAATATATGATAATACTTTTTTCTGGTTTCCGGAAAATAATCCATATAAGAGATCCAAAAGTCCCTTTTCTTCCTGTCCTTCTCCACCGAGCCGTACTATTATAATCTCCAAAAGATCTGATTCCCAGGAATCAATTCGGAACTCTTTGTCTTTGATTCCCTCATTTTTGTAATTCTGCATCTTATAATATGATATGGTATTTTCCAGTTTCCTGGGAATATTATCGAGGCAGATCCAGATACTGTACACTTTTTCTAAATGACCATATCCTTTTCCATTTTCCCCTATCTTATCTAATTGTGCAGACAATTTACGGCAGCCATAATATATACTTCTTTTTACAATCGGATAACCCGGTGTGTAATTTTGCTGTATCTAAAAATCAATATGAAGATTTACCAGAAGCTTTCCTTCTGCTTTTGGATTTAAAGAACGGAACAGAATATCAAATGCTGCTGGTGCTTCATCTGTCGTATGAAATTCTGTATCCTCTCCACGTATGGTTTTTGCCATATCCTCTTCTACCAACGCGGTTCCTGTCTGAATCGTATCACCTTCTATACAATTCATAATTTCTTCCAGGGAGCAGTCTCTATATTCTTCTACAGTATATTTTAGAATATTACTCATAATTGGTTTATATGAAAAAATATTCTTTGCTGACTGATCTTTCGTTTCTTTTCCATCTATCGTCTTTAGTGTTACAGAAATACTGTCTTTCACATCCATAAGTCTCTCCCTTGACCAGCTTTTATTTGTAATTTAAGTATATATCTTTTGAGGGAACATAGCAACTACAGAATTCTACTTATTCATTCCACGTATCCCTTCTTAACTCAAAACATCTATACGATAGCCCCATATTCTTCTGACAGCTCCTCATTGTCTTTAAATGAGCTAAAAACAAGTCAAGCATCAGCATATCCGGAGATTCTTCTCTTGGATATATCTGATGCTCTCTTTTTCTTTTCGGAATTTCGGGCTTACTTTCGTTTCTACGGTAGCTTCTCGGAACCCTTGATTTTACTGCTTTCCTAGAGCTATTTTTACAAGTAATTAACTGAATTTTCTGTAAATTACCATTTTTACCCTTTTTTTGTGCTCGTCTAAAAATCCTTCAGCTCATTGTGAACTTCCAGTTTTTTTCCGCCTAAATCAAGTGTCGCTATATCTGCGACTCAAAATAATTCTATTTTTCCGTCTTTTCTCCATCTGATCCTGCATTTAAAAAGTTCATGATCTCATCATATGACCGCCCACTTTTTACAACTGCTGACAGGATCTCTTCTTTTCTTATGGCATCCCGCTTATCTAACAGTTCTTTCAGATTTGCTGTTGCCTGGTCATACTTTTTCTTCGCTGCGATCACATCAGCCTCTGCTTTTTTAATCTTTTCTTCCAATGCTTCCTTACTTGTTTTTCTTGTTCTTGCCATCTTTATTTTCCTTCCTTATTCTGCTTCTTTCAGTTCCTTACTCAGCTCTGACGCAAAGTATTTTATACTATTCGCATCCAGTCCAAAGGCTTTCAATATTACTTTCTGGTTCGCTGTTACTGCATGATCCAGACGGTATATATTGTCTAACTGACGTACCATTTCTATTTTTTCCAGCTCTTTTATTGCCGCCGGTACAGTCATATAGTTCAGTTTCTTATCCAGTTTTTTCATTTCTTCTTTTAGTTTTATATACATCTTGCAGCGCACTATCATGGCTACAAATTCAACAAATATCTTCGCTCTTGCTGATTCTTCTGAATACACCCGGATGCTCTTATTCCCCAGATATGATTTGTCTCCGCGGAATAGTTTCTCCGATACATCCCTGCTCTTATACAGTTCGATCGCTTCCTTCGCACTCATCTTTTCCGATGTAACGATACAAAAATATCCTGCCAGATCCAGTTCTCTTTCTACCACACTGCACCGTTCTTCCGGCAGTATAAAAGCCTGGCTCTTTTCATCATAATGAAGGTTAAAATACTTCTCAAATCCAGGACCGAATTCCTTTACTTTATTCTGGTACTTTTTCAGATACTGCGTCATCTGGTTGATCCGATTTTCAATCTCTATCCGTTCTGTGCTTTCTTTGGAAATACTATGATACAGATGAAAATAACGCTCTTTTTTATCACTTGCATACAGTTTGTGCCGTATTGTCTTTCCGTAAACTCCATATTCATAGATATTGTTTACCCGCTTATTTTCAAATGTCCCTTTATTTTCCAGGATCAGTTCATTCACAAGGGCAGACATCCCTTTCACCATGATAACAAAACTATACCCACATTTATCCATATATTGTATATTCTCGCAGCTGAAATATCCCCTGTCCAGAATGAATCCGATCTTCTTATAACCATATCCGGATGCTTTATCCAGCATGAACTGAAGCTGGGAGATATCATTCAGACTTCCTGGATATTTTTCATAAAATAATGGTTCCTGATTATGAGTATCATACGCAACTGCATAATTAAATACCGGCTCTCCCATATCTACTTTCGGATGCCCAAATTCAACCATTTTTATATCCCCGGCCTGACAGTTTTTATTCGTTGAATCATAAGAAATATAAATCTTTTCACGGTAATTCCGTAACTCATGGATCATAAACCCGGTCATACTCATACTCTATATATACAACATTTGACTTTTTTCTCCGTGTGATCTTGCCTTTTACGGTTGGTACTTTCACTAAAAAATCCAGATACATAGCTCCCTCCTTTTAGGCGGTTATCCGTCTAAAATAGGCGTACTATATTTCCCAGTTATCTGCAATGGAAAACCGCAGAAAACCGGGATTTTTTATGATTTTATTTCGTTCTTTTTTCTTTAGGTGGAAAAATTACTGGATGTTCACATGAATTAGGGGTAGTTTAACTCACCATCATTTATTTTTCATCTTCTGAAACTCCCATTATAATATTTCTTAAATCTTCTACTTTACCTATATGATACAATTGGAAAGAATCGCATTCAGAGCAGTTCTAATTCATCTCAGAACTGCTCTTTTTATCTGCTCTGAATCTGATACTTTCCTAATGAATTTTTAGCAGATCAAATAGCAAGCCAACAAGTCTACCTGCGTACTGCCACTATTTTTCGCCCCACCTCAAGCGCTGATACGCCTCCTGTATAAAGTCCACAAACTCCGGACTCATCGTCTCCACGACTTCCTTTCCCACGACATTCCGCAATGCTATCACGCCTACCTTAGACAGCCAACACTTCATAGTACATATCTTTAGCATTGGTACATATAAAATCATTATACATCTTTTTCGTACATCATTTCATTTTTTACAACAAAAGCAGGCGTAAATACTTATCCCTTGTTATTTTGGTATTCTCTCACGAAGCAACTGTTACACGCTATCCCCATCATCTCTTCTAGCTCATCTGGTCGGACAATATAATTTTTAAATCTATCGATTAGATTCTGTGCTAACATGGTCTCTCCTATAATAGCCGGTATCTCTGCTTCAACCGCCATAGCGATGGTGCTACAAGGTTCATAGTAATTTACGTTTTCTCTAACTTTTAACTGCACTTCAAAATTTGGAGATTGCAGTTTTACATGCTCTGCACTCTCAAGATAGGCAAGTATTACTTCCATATTTTCATTCTTAAAATGCGTTATTTCTTCCAACATTCTACTCACTGAAAAATGTGTGACATATATCTGATCAAACCGTTCTAAGAGATCTAACTTCTCTTCAACTGCAAGCAAATATAATCCCCACGTATCGATTGCGATTGATTTATGAATTTCATATTGTAATTTATTCGCAATGCTCTTTGGCGAAAGATGCCACTCTTCTTGTTCAAACAAGCTCTTCGCTGCATTTGCCCCTTGAATGTTGATTCCTCTCCATTCCCGTTCCATATGTGGAGGATACTTTTTCTGCCATACTAAAAATCGTGCCCCTTCATTCGTTAAAAAAACACCTTCATTTTCTGCTTTATCAAACTTACCGAATAATGGATTTTCTTTACTGAAATATTTCCATGCATTTTCACTATCAAGATTACACATATACGCAACCAAAGAAATTCGATGGAACTCATTTTCCGACATCAAGCCCTGCTCAACCAAAACGCTTCTCATTTCTACAAATTCATCCGGATTATTAAAACTATTTGTACACATCATCAGCTCTGATTCCCACAACTCTCTGACTATCTCATCTTTCATTTCATCCTTATGAATCATATAAAAATGCAACGCTTTTTTTAAGTCTCTCCGATAATCGAGAATATAACTGATATATGCTCTAAATGCATATTCCGGCTCGCTTTCTACATACTCTGTATGCTCTGTGAAAAGCGTTTCAAACATAGCATCCGCTTTATCCAACATACTATTTCTTTTATAAAACTGCAAAATTTCCTTCCATAACTCAAAACACGGATTCTTTTTCCAACTATTAATATACCTCTCTTCCGCTTCTTCTGGCTCATGGGAACACTCATAGATAAAGTTTTCAAAAGTTATCACCATTTCCTCTTTCCCATTCTTTCGTATATATTCCAGATGTCGTTCCATATTGAAAATTGTATTCCATCCAAAAAGATATTTTCCCCATCTATAAAGATTGAACAATAAAGCCCTCACCAAAAGCTGCTCTTTTTCATCGATCTTCGCCAGACTCCTTTCTGCCTTATTCAGAACAGCATATAGCTTTTGATCCAAATCCGAATTTCTTCTCAAAACTTCAGGATTTTTAAAATCAAGTATATGAAGCATAGCATGTTCTTCTTCCAATATAGAGAGCAAAATTTTATCCTCTTCTGTCAAATAATGGAACTGTGTCAAATTAATATATCCGGATTGACATACTATTTTTGCATACTTCATTTCAAAATCACGTTTTATCTTCACATCATTCGGTGAATTTTTAATCAAAGTCGGATATAGCGTCAAAATTCGATAATTGTCTTGTTCAAAGAAAAACGTGTCATATATAATGCCTCCCTCTCGTTTCATCATCGCCTGAAGATATAATTCATCTGCTTTATCTAATAAAATCAGGAAGCATTCTCTTGCTTTATAAAGTGAACTGCGATCCACTTTTTCTATCTCTATAGTATTGTCTGCTCTAAGTGCATCATGAATTGCCAAAAGATGATATGCACAGCCAAGCGATTCAAGCACTGCATGATCTTGTCCCAATCGATATGCACGATTTAAGCATCGGACAGATTTCACATATTGCTTATAATGCTCTCCATACACATAGCCCAACATTTGATAGACAAGTGCTTCCGTTTCCATATCTTCAATCTTTATCGTCAAACATTCTTTTTCATCGAGAAATTTTCCAATCGTTTCTTCAACCGGAGCATCTTCAACATAAGCTCGACTGATACTGGCATATACTTCTGCAATTATCTTTACTTTTTCATCCAAATTACCTTTTTGTAAAAGCGCTTCTGTAAACGCGATTATTTCTTTAAACTGTTTCTTTCCAAAATTAAACGTAATCCAACGCAACGGATCATGCCCATCCAAAAAACCTCTCTTCTGCATTTCCTGTTCCAAAGCTTCATACTCATCGTCCAAAAGACAAGCTTCATAACAATATAACAAGTGCTTTATATGCGTACATGCTATCTTCTTACTGCACTTTTCAAAGCGTTGATCCTTTATTGCCATTTTTGCTGTGTTAATCGCATTCTGAAATTTCACATCATCAATATATGCTCTCACCTTTTCGGTCTGCGCAACCAACCATTCGTCATAGAAATCCCTAATTTCTGGCTGTGCTTCGTTACTAATATACGTCGGATTATCCTTTTGGGGTGCAATCTCTTCATTTGGAATTCCAAGTATTCTCGATTCCATCCTTATCTGAAAAAATATTTTCATAATACTTCTTATGGCTTCCATCTTCAGAGCATGCACCTTTCCTCGATAAACGCTTCTTCCAACTCCACTTGTAAATAAGCCAACAATTGTTTTTTCATTTGCTTCCAGACTCCACACAGGTGAACCTGAAAAGCCATTTAGCTCATATACTCGATTGCCAGAGTCTACATGAGCATCTTCTATCTGCCACAATAACACCTCTTTATCATTCGCATTATGAAGTATCCTTCCATATGTACCTTCCACATAATTTAGAAGTTCCTCAATCTCTGTTTCACTTCCCGGAAAGCCCTGTGCCAGCACGCCATCTCCTTTACGTGCTTCACCAATCACATAATCCGTCGTTTCCAAACTTATCTCTTTTTTAATTTCCAAGCAAATGACTGCTGCATCGATGGAATGTTCTATTACTCCTCCTGCGCTCTCACTCACTTTATCGATTGGAGAATACTTTACTTGCTCCCGCATCGCTTCCAGCTTTTCTACCCGATATAGTTCCTGCTCCCGATTTAGCGGAAGTAAAGAATAAATCTGAAATGGTTCTTCCAAGTTATCTAGTACATGCGCACAGGTAAAGATATAAAGATTACTTCCGCTTCCCGGATAAAATAAAACTCCGCTTCCCGACGACGTTCTCTTTTCATCTGTGATGAAAACCGAATACTCTTGCGTTTCCAGTTCTAATTGAGCAATTATTCTTTCTTTGGAAGCTTCCATAAATATTCTCCTTCCTCAAAATGTATCTTTTCCAACTTTGCTTGCTCTTCAATATTCAACATACTCGTCCACCAGTCTGTCGAACCATAAATTGTAATTTCATCATTCCACTTCAAAAGCTTTGCAATTGTCTGCTTATCCGGATGAGTACTTCCATCCGCACAAATCATATAAGTTTGACATTTTATCTTTCCACTCCACTCTTCTGAAAGATTTCGCACGGAACCATGATGCGAAAGCTTTATAAAATCATAGCTACTATTTCCCACAACTTGCAAAATATCCTCCGCCCAAGCGTCTCCCGTAAATAAAAGCTTCTGCCCTTTATATGCGACCTCCATAATGACGCTTGCCCGATTGTTAGGACTGGTATCCTTTCCTTTAATTGGCATATTCATCAACTCTCCAAAAGAATATCCATAGTCAGATGGCTTTCCGAGCACTACATTACCAAGCGGTTGCGGAAACAACCGATATAATGTTTCTTCATCCGGCCATAAAACTCGAAAAACTGCTCCATCTAATTCATAGGTCGTTCCTGCTATCACCGGTTTAACTGGTATTCCTTGTTCTTTGAGTGCGGTATAGACTTCATCGTTTTGTTTCACAGATAACTCTGCATTTTTCCCCATTAAGCTGCCATGATTCATCCAGACTTCTTCGATACTCAGCTTTATTTTATTGCGTAGGTTGTACAGAAGCCCGCCCAGATGATCCATATCTACATGCGAAAGCACCATTACATCAATTTTTTCGTGATTTGCCACGATTTGTTTGCAAATCGCTTCAAATTCTAATCCAAAACGTATCTCACCGCTATCAATTAAAATATTATGCGATATACCAGATGCTCCTGTGTAGCGCAGGCGAAGGCAATCTCCTTTGCCTGCATTGTAATTGAATATTTGTAGCATGTTGCTCCTCCGTGAATCCATCATTGAACCTAATTCCTTCATAGATACAAAAAACATAGTATCTTATATTGCTATTCCAGCATCATCCCTTACCTTTTCTGATGCTAATATATCCATCATACTCGGATTACCCTCTCTAGTACAGCGAATATTAAGTAACTGCTATATTGACTTGTCTGATTTTTCATCTGCGGCGTTGTCGTCAATCGCCGTAGCCACCGCTACGCCTCATTCCTCCGCCTTGCAGCTGAAGAAATCATCCTGCGTCAATATAGCAGAAACTTAATTTTCGCTGTACTAGTATGCATAGAATACATTTTTTAGCATCTTCTTTTACTTGTTCATATGTTCGCAATGCTTCTTTTGCTTGATTAAGTACAGTTCCCATTTTCTCATACTCTTTACATTTTATTTTTTGTTGGCATCGGAACAAATTCCAGCTTTAATTGCATCCCTAATCCCTGTGCAAGTTTTTTCACCATACTCAGGCTGGGATTTCTTGTTCCATTCTCGATCCGGCTTATATCTGCCTGCGTAATTCCGGTTTTAGCTGATAAATCTTTCTGTGTCATATTCTGCTGCACTCTTGCATCAATCATCGCCTGGATAATATCATATTCCGGTTGCAATGCATCATATTCTGCCTTTACCTCCGGATTCTGCAATGCTCTTTTTTTATAATCTTTATAGCTACTCATTGCCATACCTCCGTTCATAATCTGCTTTATACTTCTTTGCCAGTTCTTTTTCTGCCTTTGGTGTCTTCTGCGATTTTTTTATAAATCCATTGGTCAGTATCGCCTTCTTGCCTACAACAAAGAAATACAGTACTCTTGTAATATCTGATCCCTGCTTGGTGCGAAGCTCAAATATCCCATTCTCCGTTTTTAATATGGCTCACGAAGTAATGGACCGTTCATTTCCAGTAAGTCAATTGTCCGCAAAGTTTTTGCCAGCAACTTAGGATCCAGGGAATCTAATAGTTCCTGCACAGGGCATCTTCTGTATCATATAAAATGCTCTCGTACATTAGAATGCTCCTTCCTCTTTATAATTATAATATGTCGTATTCGACATATTGTCAAGATGATTCCAAACACTTTTTCATAAGAATCTGCTACACAATCTGAAAAATAACGGAATTTTCTTCTATGCTTATATAATTGGAACGCATACATAAAAATGACTCCCCATGAAATATGCTTAATATAAATCATGTGAGAGTCTTGTTATTATACTAATCTTAATGCGATATGTTCTATATCTTCCTCTAACTTTTTTAAATCAGCTGTCCACTGTTCTGATTCCAGAAGAATATTTTTTATTTCATTATAAGTATCATCATTTAAAAGATTTGTCGCTTTAGTTGCTGAATAGGACATATCTGGTAAACAATTTTCCATTATTTTTCGTAATCTGTTTTTGTATTTCTTTTTAAATCCCTCTTCTTTTAAATCAGTTTCAATCTCCATTAAACGCTCTTTTAATGATTCCCACTCTTCCATTCTTGGAACCATCACTCGCCGAATATCATTGAGTCCTATTACATCAATCGTACTTTCTCCAATTCCACCGGAATCAATTGCTTTAAATCTGAAACGATTAGCATTTACGATTCCGAGATATTCCCTTGGTTCATTTTCACATGGATTAATAATTTTTTCCTCACGATTATTTTTCTTTCTGTTACATCGTAAACAAGATGGAAAAAGATTTTCCCAGTTTACTACCTCATCTGGATTTTTAGACTTCGGCAAAAAATGGTCGATTGTCGCATCTTTAGATTCTATCTCTAACCTACACTCACAATAAGAACATTTTCCATGACTCATATCAAGCATAGCTTCTTTTAATGGCTTCTTAATTTTAGTTGAGTTCCAGACATCTTTATCCCTATCTTCTGCATACAACTTTTTTAATTCTTCACAGACTTCATCTGTGAGTTCTTTTGGTCTTTCTCCTCGTTCAAGCTTTATCATCTGCTTCAATCATCTCCATATCCAGTTTTAAAATCTTACTTTCGTTACTTCCTGGACTCACCATTTCCTTTAACTCATCATAAAGCATTTTTGCTTTTTCATAATCTTCCTCATCCATTGCTGCTGAAAATTCTTCTAAATGTTGAGTCGAGTAGGCTTTACAAAAAAAATCGCTGCTTCTCACCGGCAACTTTCCCTTCCGGCAAAAAACAGCAAAATATCCCACATGGAGGCATGACATGAAAAAAGATACGAACTTACTAAACACACAGGATGTCCGGGCTGAGGCAGCCACTGCACTTACACCGAATGCGACCAACGGCGAAAAGATCAAAGCTCTGCGAACCGCACAAGGTATGAGCATGGCCGAACTCTCCAGACGAGCATCCATGTCTGATCGTGCCATCCGCTATATCGAAGCCGGCGAACGCGAACCAAGCGTGGACGCAATCCAGAAGATTGCTGCTGCTCTTGGTGTCACGACCGACTACTTTATGGATGATGCCACCTTCCAGAAGGAACTCAGCGATGACCAATTCTACGCTGATGTCCGTAAGAAGTATGGCTCCCGCGGTGTAGCGCAGGCAAAGAAAATAAAAGAACAGACCTCTGCCCTTTTTGCAGGCGGCGAGCTGTCCGAAGAAGATCAGGCTAATTTCATTAAGGAAATGGAAGCCCTCTTCCTTGACGCAAAAGAAGAGGCAAAAAAGTTTACTCCTAAAAAATATCTGTAATTGAATTGCAGAGGAAAGGAGTCGCTGTTGGACAACTTTGCTATTACTGCCGCCGACGCTGTAAGCCGCCGATACAAAAGCAATGACCCGGAAGCTATCATTGCCCAGCGCGCCATTAAAATTAAAGACATCCGGTTCTGCGAAGAGCTCCTTGGGTTTTACACGGTGCTTCTAAATTGCGAATACATCGGCATCAATCCAAACTGCTCAAAGCAGCAACGCAGATCCGCACTGGCTCACGAACTTGGGCACGCTATCTTTGACCGGAAACATGCGGCATCCGGTCAGGCTTTCCAAGATACATATTTTTATAGTCTCAGCAACGCAAAAGCAGAACGCAGGGCGAATACGTTTGCTGCTGAACTGCTGTTGTCAGATGATGATGTGCTGAAACCAATCGGCTTCTATGAATTTAATGCCGACAGGCTTCAGATGGAGGCTTCTCTGCCAACCCACTGCTCCAGCACATACCGTGCCTTGAAATACCACGAGCTTCTGCAAGACTTTCAATACACGCATACAGGATTCGCCACCCTTGAGGAGATTGCACAGGTGGCTGGAGTCGAAAAAAACTTTGTTGATTTTAAACTGAACATTCTTACCGCAAAAGGGTACCAGCTTCCTGCTGTGCCGGAGCTTAAGAGCAACTTTCTGAAAGATTCCATGAAAAATTGCTCTAAGTGCTATGATTAAACATGGAGGTGACTGCTTATGACAAAAGAACGAGTCTATGTAAAGGTATCCTCCGACTTTGATTCTACAGGCTATATGCAGCCGACATCGATCACTTGGTCGGATGGACGTACCTTCCCAATCGAAACTGTGCGTGATTTCCGCCCTGCCGGAACCGCAGACAACGGTTACTCTGGTGACTGCTTTACTGTGCTCATCCAAGGGCAGGAAAAGCATCTGTTCTTTGAGCATCTTGATCCACACTTCAACGGTCGGTTAGGCCGGTGGTTCGTTGAGAGATCCGGACATTAACAGCAATATAACAAGGACATAGTCAGAAAGGAGGGAACCACACGATGCAACGCACATATCTTGCAATAGATCTTAAAAGCTATTACGCGAGTGCGGAATGCGCTGCTCGACACCTCGACCCGCTTACTACAAATCTGGTCGTAGCAGATTCCTCCCGCACTGAGAAAACTATCTGTCTCGCTGTGTCTCCTTCCCTGAAAGCCTATGGCATTCCGGGTCGCGCCAGACTGTTCGAGGTCGTGCAGAAGGTCAAGGAGGTCAATGCGAATCGGTTAAGGGAAGCGGTACGACTTAGAAAAGCCGTGTATAAGGACGGTAGGCCATTCTTCTCCTCTGCTTCCTATGATTCCTTATCGATTGCCGCCGACCCATCACTCGAACTCTCTTACCTTGTTGCACCACCCCGGATGGCATATTATGAAAAGGTGTCGCGGCAGATTTATGGCATCTATCTGAAATACATTGCCCCGGAGGACATCGTGGTATATTCCATCGACGAGGTGTTCATCGATGCCACCTCGTACCAATCCCACTATAATATGACCGCACACGACCTTGCCATGACAATGATCCGGGAAGTGCTTTATACGACCGGCATCACTGCCACCGCCGGGATTGGTACCAATCTATATCTGGCGAAGCTGGCAATGGACATCACTGCCAAACACGCTGCGCCTGACAAGGACGGAGTCCGCATCGCTGAGTTGGATGAAGAGAGCTTCCGCTATCTCCTCTGGGATCACAAGCCTCTCACAGACTTCTGGATGACTGGTCCCGGTACCGTCAAGCGACTAGAAAAGCACGGCATCCATACGATGGGCGAGCTGGCATATTTCAGCACCGTCAATCAGGATATCTTATATAATGAATTCGGTGTTGACGCCGAACTGCTGATTGACCATGCCTGGGGGCTGGAGCCCTGCGGTATGAAAGAAATCAAAGCCTACAAGCCCAGCACCAACAGCATCTCCGAAGGTCAGGTACTCTCCTGCCCTTACCCATATGACAAAGCAAGAATCATTGTCATGGAGATGGCTGACAGCTTAGTATTACAGTTGACGGACAAAGGTCTGGTTACGGACAGCCTGACACTGGATGTGGGCTATGACCGTGAAAACTGTGACAGCGGCAAGTACAGAGGTCCGGTACACATTGACCACTACGGCCGCACTGTTCCGAAAGGTGCTCATGGCAGCACAAAACTGGATAATCCGACCAACCTCGGAAGCATCCTGATCTCTGCCACAACTGAGCTGTTCGAGAGAATAGCTGATAAAACCCTGACGGTAAGACGGATCACAATAGCTGCCAACCGTGTGGTCAAAGATGAGGGATTCTTCCAAGTTGACCTATTCACGGACACAACCAAATTGGAAAAAGAGAAAAAGCTGCAAAATGCGATGCTGGGTCTCAAGAAGAAGTTCGGCAAGAACGCCGTACTAAAAGGAACCAACTATCTGGATGGTGCAACAATGAGAGAAAGAAATCAGCAAATAGGCGGCCACAAGGCCAAGTAAGGAGGGAGAACATGTACTACAAGAACACACCGGAAGGCAGAGCCGTCCAAAGTAAGTATGGCAAAATACTCCATGCTTCCCGCCCGGAACCGCCACATAATCATCCCCGTATACCGATCTCCAATCGTGCTAAAATTTTCTCTCCGTTTGCCGCCTTGCGAGGCTATGAGGATGAGATTACTTCTGAAGGCAGAGATCATCTCAAAGGAAACAGAATCGAGCTGTCTGAAGAAGGTAAGCAAGCTCTGAACCAAAAGATTAGCCAGTTTCGGAAAGGACAAGAGATCACAATAAAATATTTCACAGACGGCTACTATGAGAATATAGCCGGAATACTGGATGCTGTGGATGTGATAAACAAAGAACTGCGAATTTACACAGGATTTATAAACGATACCGGCAAAGAGCTGCCGACCATTATTGCATTTGAAGATATATTAGAGATTGGGGTGTATATGACTTGAACTACTACTTTTGCGATGCCTGCCGCTACTGCTTCTCTGCCGAGGAACTACCTGACCGTTGTCCAGACTGCGGAGCGGTAGCACACGATAATAAAAAGGCAGTACGGCCGGCGAGTAAAACGGAAATCGAGGAATTGCTCAAAATACAGAAAGAAGATAAGGAGGACACACAAAATGAAAGCACATAAATATTGGTCACTCGGCGCACTTGCCTGCATGGCAGGATGCTTCTACACAGGCTGCAAGAAACTGATGCAGGCTCACAAGTATTTCGCTTGTGGCTTTCTGGTCTGCATGGGCATGGCAATCTACTCAGGCCACAAAATTGCACCGAAGAAGAAAAAAGCTGAAAAGCCTGAAAAATAAGAACACACGCCCTCGCCGCAACAAGCGAGGGCTTTTTTTGAACTCCAGGAGTTCACTTTATTTTCGTCACAAACTATACACTTCCATCATGAGCCGAATTCCGACTTTCAGGCCTTCCTCAAAAGCGGTCTTCTCCCATGCACAGCACACCGTTCCCTGCCGGTCCATGATCTTCTCCCAAAGCGGAATCTTATCTCCGACGTAGTCATCTACGAGCCTATCCATTCCATCCAGCCCTCTCAGCCACTCTTCCAGTTCCTTTTCCTTGGCCTTTGCTGCTTTCCCGGCATCTGTGTTTTTCTCTACTGGATTGTTTTCCGTGTAATGCTCGTAGATCAGATCAAGCAGGTTCTCCACTGGCGGATAATACTCTGGTTCCGTTTTCTTCAAATACTCCTCCAGCATTTTCTTCAATTTTTCTATAATGCTACCATCCTTCCCAACTGAGATTCACATCCTCAGTTACGGCACATATTACCGTAGACTTTTGCACATAGCAACCTATTTTTTGCGGTTTTTCGGATGCCCCATCTTCTCCTTCACTTCATCTGGCACATCAATCAAGCCGAACCGATAGAACATCCCGTAAATATAAGTCACGCCCCGGATATCCCCCAGAGCTTTTGGGCGGTCTACCACTTCTCCTTTAATATTCTTCAGTGCCAAAATTATAGAACTCCACGCTAGACTTTTACTCTTCTCCCGGCGGTCGATCCACAGCTCTTTCGTGTACTCACCATTCCTGCCTTTCCGCACCTCATAAGTAAATGGCAATCCAGAGTAGGTTTTAAATCCTACCCCGGCATAGGCCAGAACCACACCCCAGAAGTTTTCTTCTGTCGGATTAGTCCTCCACCGCTTCATTGCTCTGTATCTCCGCTGCCGCTCTGCTCCAACACTGATCTTCTCTTTTTCTGCTGTATTTGGGAAGTATACGCCTTTTTTATAAGGCAGGTACGAGGTAACGGAGGCTTTGGAGAGTTGAAGAACATTTGCGGTTGATAGGATGGCGGTTTTGTAGTCCTTTGTTTCTCGGTATTCTTCAAAAGTATTTTTTACTTTTTCCGCCACTTCTGATTCATACACGCCGGCCGTGATGAGCTGCTTTCTTACTTTAATAGGGTTTAATCCCAGCTCATCGCTGATGGCCTGCAAAGACATCTCAGAATCATAAAGCGCCACAGCCGCATCCATCTGCTCTTTCAGGTTTTTTCCGGCATCATACTCCGGCTTCAACTTCTACCGGCCGCCGCCGGGCTTCCGGGGTTTATATGGTCTTTTCTCTCCCATGATTATTCATGCAGCTCCAGCGGCAATCCATCCGGGTCGTGGAAGAAAGTCATCTTCTTGCCGGTGTAATCATCCACGCGGATTGGCTCACATTCAATTCCTACCTCTGCCAGCTCATTCACTGTCTGTTCCACGCTATCAACGGAGAACGCAAGATGACGCAAACCACATGCTTCCGGACGGTTTACACGCGTCGGTGGATTTTCCTCAGCAAAAATCTCCAGTTCTGTGTGTTCATTAACGCGAAGATCCAGCTTCCAATCCCTGCGCTCCGGGCGGTAGTTTTCTCTAATAATGGGAAAGCCCAACTTGTTTACATAAAAATCCCTAGCTGCTTCGTAGTCAGATACGATGATTGCAATATGATGTATTTTTGATAAATTCATTTCCTCACGCTCCATTTCTTTTAATTTTGTTCATCTTTTATTTCCGTTACAAACTATATAACAGCCTTCAAAATATACCGTGCGAACTCCTGGAGTTCAGTTTGTCCACACGGTCAATCTTATTTCAGTTTTTCGAGGATCTCATCCGCACTCATGCCACTTGCCAGCAGCTTCTTCAGCACAGCCTCTGCTTCGGTCTTCTTAGCTTCTTCAGCGGCCTTAGCATCTGCCTTTGCTTTCTTCGCTTCCAAGGATGCCATTTCTTTTTCGGCCTTCTTCAGAGCAGTCTTTTTCTCTTTCAAGTCAGCCTTCAAAGTGTCAATGTTAGCGGTAATGGATGAGATCTCGGCTGTGAGTTCTTCCTTTGCGGACTGCTTTTCTGCAATCTGTGTTGCAAAATCTGCAATCACAGTTTTGGGCTTATTCTTGCTACCTTTAGTTCTAGGCATAGGACGCAAACCTCTTTCCAAAATTATAATCGTTTAAATCAAGTATTGTGTAGGTAGAGAACAACATAGAAGTCTCTTTTTCTAGTATATCACAAAACTATATTCTTTTACAGACGCTTTTTTGCCTTCATCACTGCACAATACATCAATCCGCCTAGCACTCCGCCGACTGTGTTATAGAAGATGTCTGATAGTTGGAATGTACCGAGCCGCAAGAGTAACTGTAGCATTTCAATACTTACCGAGAAGATAAAGGCTATCTTTCCGCTTTGCCGCAGGATTTTTTTCCAGCCGTTTCCAATCTTCTCTCCGAATGTCCACATCACTACTGCTGAAAACGGTACCATCATAATTACGTTCTCGATGCACTCGGTGGTCAGTTGCTGTTCACCATTCACTGTCTCCCAGATGCCCCAACCGCCCATAACATCGGATAAAGGATTCATCCACAGCTGACGGTTTAACAGGGTTCGGAACAGAATAAGTGAGGTCACAAAGGCCAATAGAAACAGTTTCCGAAAAAACACTCTCTCTTTGAATTTCTGATACCATGTCACTATGGCGTTCTTCCAGCCTTTTCCAGCGTCTTGAGGCTCATAAGCATATAGATAAAAAAACATGGCGAGGAAGGAAAGCAGGAGTGAAAATCCAAATGGCTCATAGAGAGCAGTCAGGATGTTTGTGAGAATTTTCCCTAGTAAATCAATCGTTTCTTTCATCGCTGTTTACAGATCACTGAACAAGTCAGCCTTGTACACGCCGTTCTCCAGCATCTTCTTAAAGCTATCCTTTACAGCTGCGACATCTTCATGGTAGGTCATTCCGTACCAGGTATCGTTCGTTTTCAGAACCTTCACAGACATCTTGCCCTGCTCCAGCAGCTCACCGATGAAGATTGGGATCAGATACTCAGCTTTCTGCGGGTTGCCCGGAACTTCTTTCTCAAAGAACTCTTTGAAGCCTTCCTCCAGTACATCTAGGAACTCCGGAGTCAATCCCCACATGTTCATGGAAACCAGAGAATTTACATCCACAGCCACGCCGTCTGCTTCTGCTCCAGTTGCGGTCTTTACAATGTTCTTGGTTTCCACAACCTCAGTCAAATTGTTCTGATCATCCATCTTGCAGATACCACGAGTCACACCACCGTTATCTGACAGAGTATTCTTTAAGACAAAGCCTGCCATGCAGGACTTTCCACCGTTCACCAGATATTCATGAACCGCTTTGAAGCCTTCCTTACCATAGTAATCATCTGCATTGATCACAATGAACGGTGTATCAAGAACCTTCTTTGCAGCAAGCACAGCCTGACCGGTTCCCCAAGGTTTTGTACGACCTTCCGGCAGAGTTCCCGGGATATCGTTAATATCCTGGAAAGCATAGTCCACAGTTACATTATGAGAAGAGCAAATGGAGGCAATGCGATCACCAATAACCTCTTTGAACTCTTTCTCGATATCCTTGCGGATGATAAACACTACATGGTTGAAACCTGCCTCAATCGCATCATGAATCGAGTAATCCATGATGATATGACCAGCATCATCCACCGGCTCCAACTGTTTAATTCCTGTTCCAAAACGGCTACCGATACCGGCTGCCATGATAAGTAACGTTGTTTTCATAACTTCTTCCTCTTACTAACTTTTATTCTACTGTCACACTCTTCGCCAGATTTCTTGGCTTATCCACATCCAGGCCCTTGGCTACAGACACATAGTAGCCGAGTAGCTGCAACGGAATCACTGCCAGGCTACCAACAAAGTGCTCGTCCACCTTTGGAACATAAACTGTGAAGTTTACCTGATCTTCGATTTCATACTTGCCATAAGTAGTGAGCCCCATCAGATAAGCACCACGGCTCTTGCACTCCAACATATTGCTGATAGTCTTTTCGTAGAGTTCGCTTTGGGTCAGCACGCCGATGACCAGCGTTCCCTGCTCAATCAGACTAATAGTTCCGTGCTTCAGTTCGCCAGCTGCATATGCCTCCGAGTGAATGTAGCTGATTTCTTTCAGTTTCAAACTACCCTCCAAGCAGACAGCATAGTCAATGCCCCGACCTACGAAGAACACATCGTGTGCATTGGCATACTTTGCTGCAAACCACTGAATGCGCTCTTTATCTTCCAAAGTTTTCTGCATCTTCTCCGGGAGAGTCAACAGTTCAGAAATATAGTAGCTGTACTGTTCTTCAGTGATTTTTTCTCTAACCTTCGCAAACTGAACCGCCAGACAGTACATGGCTGCCAGCTGTGCACTGTATGCCTTGGTCGTTGCAACAGAGATTTCTGGACCGGCAAGAGTGTAGAACACTTTGTCCGCTTCACGGGCAATACTGCTGCCTACTACATTGACGATTGCCATTGTGGTTATGCCTTTTTCTTTTGCGAGTCGCAGTGCAGCCAATGTATCTGCTGTCTCACCAGACTGGCTGACAACGATCACAAGTGCCTTCTGATTGAGTGGCATCTTCCGATAACGGAACTCGGATGCGAGTTCCACACGCACTGGGATATCCGCTATATCTTCCAGCACATACTGAGCAGCCATGCCCACATGCCATGCAGAGCCACAGGCAACAATATATATCTGCTCAAAGTTTTTAATTTCGTCCTCGGTGATCTCCACACTGGATAGGTCGATAGCGCCGTTCTTGATCACAGAGTTAAGGGTATCCTGAACAGCTTTCGGCTGCTCATGGATTTCTTTCATCATGAAATGCTCAAAGCCGCCTTTTTCGGCAGCCTCGGCATCCCACTTGATTTCAGTGGTCTGCTTCTCGATCTCATCACCATCGAGATTATAAAAATGAGCCTCGCCTGGAACAAGTTTTGCAAACTCAAGGTTACCAATGTAATACACGTTGCGAGTGTATTTCAGAATTGCCGGGACATCGGAAGCCACATAGGTCTCACCATCCGCAATGCCGATGATCATCGGGCTATCCTTACGTGCCACCCAGATCTCGCCCGGATAATCCCGGAACATCAGCTCAAGAGCGTAGGAACCACGGACACGCACCATCGTCTTAGCGATGGCATCGATAGGGCCGAGATTATACTTCTTATAATAGTAGTCCACCAGCTTGATGACCACTTCGGTATCCGTCTGGCTATAAAACGTATAGCCGTGTTTCAGCAGCTTTTCTTTCAGTTCAGTATAGTTCTCGATGATACCGTTATGTACGCCAACGACCTCAGACTCGACTGTGCCTGAACCAGAACGGGTGCAGTTGCCTGAAACATGCGGATGTGCATTAGTCTGGCTCGGCTCACCGTGAGTTGCCCAACGAGTATGACCAATACCACAGGTTCCTTTCAATGCCTTGCCGCCATCTGTTTTCTCGATCAGATTGGACAGGCGCCCCTTCGCTTTCACGACCTGTGCCAGATTTTCTCCGTCACGGACAGCCAGCCCGGCCGAGTCATATCCTCTATATTCCAGTTTTGACAGACCGTCCAGCAGGATCGGTGCTGCTTGTCGATTTCCTGTAAAACCAACGATTCCACACATAGTTTTATCCCTCCCGTTATTTAATCTATTATACTTTCCCTTTTATGCAAAACGACTCCGGGAACTACCAGAGTCGTCATTGACTTTATGCCTTATATCCCTTTTCGCAGATCACATTGACCACTTCGTCAACATACTTCTGGCAGGTATCATGGTCAGGTGCTTCCACCATAACACGAACAACCGGCTCAGTGCCGGACTCACGAACCAGAATACGGCCGGTATCGCCCAGTGCTTCTGCCACAGCCCTGACTGCTGCCTGCACTGCCGGGTCGTTCTGTGCGGCCTTTTTATCCGTAACGCGGACATTTTCCAGCACCTGCGGATAGATCTTCAGCAGTGCTGCCAGTTCGCTCATTGGCTTCTTCTTTGCCAACATGACTTCCATCATCTTCAAGCTGGTCAGAATACCGTCACCAGTGCTTGCGTACTTGGAGAAGATGATATGGCCGCTCTGCTCACCACCAATACGGCAACCGTTCTTTGCCATATACTCGTAAACATACTTGTCACCCACAGCAGTCTTAGCGTAGCCGATACCCTGCTCATCAAAAGCCTTGTAGAGGCCAAAGTTGGACATAACTGTGGTAACGACTGTATTATTTAACAGCTTACCACGTTCTTTCATATAGCAGCCGTAGATGTACAGGATGTGATCGCCAGTGATAACATTGCCTTTCTCGTCCACACACAGGCAGCGGTCAGCATCGCCATCGTAGGCAAAGCCGACATCCAAGCCCTTCTCCACAACAAACTTCTGAAGACCCTCAATGTGGGTAGAACCGGCGTTGTTGTTGATGTTCGTGCCATTCGGCTTATTATTGATGACGTAGGTGTCAGCACCCAAAGCATCGAAAACGCTCTTAGCGATATTCCAGCTGGAACCATTGGCGCAGTCCAGGCCGACCTTGACACCTTTGAAGGAATAGATACCCAAAGAGATCAGATAGCCCATATAACGGTTACGGCCTGCCACATAATCCACAGTACAGCCAATATGCTCACGATGAGCAAAGGGCAGTTCCGGCCAGTCCTTGTCAAATACATGGAGCTTGCCATCGATGTAGTCCTCCACCAGCAGCAGAGTCTCTTCGGGCATTTTTTCACCGTAACAGTCAATCAGTTTGATTCCGTTGTCGTAGTAGGGGTTGTGGCTGGCAGAGATCATAATGCCGCAGTCGAAGTCATCCACACGGGCAATATACGCCACTGACGGAGTGGTGGTAACATGGAGCAGATAAGCATCTGCACCGGAAGCCGTCAGGCCAGCCACCAGACTATATTCAAACATATAGGAGCTTCGGCGGGTATCCTTGCCAATGACAATGCGAGCAGGATCGGTGTCACCATTGCGCTCACGCAACGCATTATAATACCAGCCCAGGAAACGACCTACTTTGTAGGCATGGTCTGCTGTTAATGTAATACCAGCTTCACCACGGAAGCCGTCCGTTCCAAAATACTTTCCCATCTGTGTATCCTCATTGTTTGATATTGGCTTTTCTTTTAATCATATTTATTATGTATTTGCGTTCCTTGTTAGAAAACACGAAGATGAAGTAAATTCCAAGGCCAAAAATCGATAAAATGCAAGCTGTTACGATCAATCCAACCCAGGTCGAAGGTGCAATTGCCTTCGCCACAAAACTGAATAAAACTGTCATAATAACTGAGCCAATAATATTGATCAATAGCATCGGGTAAAAAGTGTACCACTTTAACTTTAAACAATGTGCCATATAAGGTGGGTTCGTAATCATACTGGTGACCGTTGTAATTATAGTCGTTGTTATTACAATTGAATAAATTCCCATGTTTGTGTAACGCACTAACACAAACATTCCAACTACGTTTAGAACACCACCCAGCAAAGTGATAATACAAGGAACTCTATTTTTTACTGTTAATGTGTAAATATAATATAACGGATGTACCGGGCCCTCTGTTACATATGCGAGGATTGTTACAACTGTAAGAGCATATAGTAGTTCTATATCTTGATTGGGAATCCAAAGTTTGTAAAACAACTGTCCAAGGCTAAAAAAGCCTGCAAATGTCAGTGCCGAAAAAAATCCAGAAATATTTACAGACATTTTGAGTTCATCAAGCAACTGTTCTTTATTATTATCCGAGTAGCTTTTTAGAAGTAATGGCTGGAATGGCTGGCAAAGCATCGCTTCCAATGATGAAAAAATAGATGCTATCGTCTTCGTAATGGCAATTTGACCCATCTGCAAATTTGTAAGAAGTAGGTTTGTAACCAGCAAATCCAGTCCAGAATTCAAAGTAACGCCAAGGCTATTGATTGAGTTCCAAATCCCATTTCCTACCAACTTTTTAACAGCATCCATTGAAAATAATTTTCGTTCCACCTTTAATTCTGGTGTCATATTGTGGAACATCCATATTGCCGCCAAAAAATTAATAGCTGTTACCACCAGCATGACTATTCCAACATACCATACCCGCGGTGGAAAAAGCTTAAAAATAACAAGGTAAAGAATAATTTCTACAACATATCCAATCACACGAACAAACCCTGTTATATCCAAGCGATTTTTTATATATGCAGTAGAATTGAAAACCGTTTTGATTGTTGTAAAAAAGAAATTAACAAAAACCAAAAGAAACAGGAGTTTGACCGAAACAAGTAGTTCTGGAGAAACATTTAAAAAACGCTCCATAAACAGAACGAAAATTACGCCTACAGCAAAAATAATAGAGGCTATAACCGTATCTCCATAAAATGCTGAAGAAACATAACTGTTTGCTTTATCAAAATCTCTCTTATGGTATTCCATCGCAATATAACGCGTAGCATAGGAATCAAGAGCCGTTGAAATAATCACAGCATAGCTGACAAAGTTTTTTGATAATGTCACAAAGCCATATGCCTCCGTTCCTAACATATTTGTTATGAACGGTGTCAAGAAGAAGCTTACAACAAAACTCATTGCAGTTGCCATGCCAGAAGACATTAATGTTACTATTAGTCGTTTTCCTTTGTTCAATTTATTCACCTCTATTTTGTCAGCAAGATAATATTTTTTCCGATTCCATGCACTTCATTTTATAAATCATCAATAGCATTATCCATGTAAGTTGCGATCCAAGCCAAACTTCAAATGCCATCTCAACAAATATAGACACTAGAAAAAGATTGGCTACAACTTTCAGCTTTGAATCCACTATTTTATTAATTCGTTTTGCTACTGCAAGGAACATCACTGTAACAATTACAAAAAGAATGATTCCTCCCTGCCATAAACACTGTAGCCACTCATTATGCGCCTGCATATATGAAAGACTTCCTAAAACTTCTTTTGCCGACTCGGAGGTCAAAATTCCAGTACCATGAATGGGGTTCTTTAAAAAGCCAGAAAATGCAGCTATCCACGCATTTGTTCTATTACTGAAAGTTAAATCCTTATGAAACAGTGTCTGAACCACTGGTCCTAAAAAAGTTGCCATGCCAAAAACAAGCAATGCATTAACGATATAATTGATTGCAACAATTAAATAACAGTTTATACTTTTTATAGGCACATTTTTTCTTTCAAACGAAATAGCAATCCAAATACCAATGGCTCCAACTATGCACGCCACCGTGGCCGTACTACTTCTAACCAAAAGTTGTGCAGCTACAGCAACGATTGCACATCCATATGCAAAAAACTTATTGATTCGTGTTGGCCTTAAATACCATTTAAGCAGTGCTAATATCTCTAAAAGTAAATACCAAAACGCTTGGCTATTCTTAAATCCAAGAATCCAGTATGGAGCGGATGTTTTTGTTCCCCATTCGTTCCACACTGTTTCAACACGATATAGACCATTTGGAAACAGTATAAGGCTAAAAAAATTCATCAACGAAAAGACGAATACAAACCACCACATTATATTAACTGTATCGTATTTTTCCTTTTCAAATTGAACATCTGTTACAACAAAGAACAAGGCAATTTTTGCGTTTGAGATTAGCGTGTGAATGTCTCCTCTACCTTGTAGGAAAGTATCCAACAAGAAATAAGTGAAATATATTATAACTATAATTGATAAACCAGATATTCTTTTCCGATTATTATATACATATATAACCGCATATGCAGCAAGTAAGTTTTCTAAGTATTTAATCATGCCAAAAAAGAAATAGTCCGGCCAGAACATAACTAATGCGTATAGGAAAAAAATCAAGCTAGATTTCTTTACTTCCATGTTTGTCTCCTTTCCTTCATTCTTTTTATATCAACCTTTCAGTAGTGAATACAACCACGGTGCATACTTTATCAGCATTATACCTTTACGTCTTTGAGGGCTTATTATATTCAAGATATCATCAACCCGTAAATCATGGATTTCGTTTTTTATCATTCTATACTCGCTCGGATAATCCTTTCTTACTTTTTGATTATCCATTTGTCGTACCAAAAAATAGCAACTACTAAGTAACTGATACCTTGCATCTGCTTCAAGCTTTGGCATCTTTTCGCAAATGCAGACATATATTTTTTTTGCAAAGTAGTAGCCATCAAACCACCTTTTATCAAATGGTCTTGTTGTTGCCGAATTTTCTCTTGTCCAATAACAATAATACTTGGTCTGTAAAGCGACTATTCTTGTTGCTGAAAGCAATGTATTAAACAAAAAGTCCTTATCCTCGTTTGAAGCTCTTCCTACCTCAAATTTTATATTTTCAATCGCAGAACGTTTCACGAGCTTTGTACACATACTAATACCAATCAATCGTTCCTGTAGAAACAATCTCATGGCCTGCTCTCTTGATAGTACCTCATATTCATGCGGGAGTGCTTGCTCTACAACATCCTTTAGATTCTGTATTTTTTGATACTGAAATGACACGATATCTGCTTCAGCCCTACTTATTACATCGTACAAGTCCGATAAAGTGTTGTGCAATATTGTGTCATCTGCATCCATGAAGAACACATATTCTCCCTGACATAACTCAATGCCTTTATTTCTAGCTGCTGAAACGCCTCTATTGCTTTGTTCATAGATCCGAAACCGCTTATCTTTTTCACAATATTCTTTTCCTATTTCATCTGAATGATCCGTAGACCCATCATTCACCATTATTACTTCCCAGTCGCTAAAATTTTGGTTAATAATGGAATCCAAACAGTCCACAAGATATTTTTCTACATTATAAACTGGAATAACTATACTAATCACGGTTTCTCCTTTTTTTAAGTCGGCATACGTTTATTTAGTGGTTGCTATTGTATGCTTTTTCTTTAGTTTCCTTATATACTTTATCATACCGGTATCATACAAGAAGCTTTTTGCTCTTTCGATTGCAAAATCTTGATATGTAATAGGTGCAACACAATTTATAGCCTTATCAATTGATAATGCCGCAGCAAGTTTATAAAACTCATCTCTTTTTTCATGCGCTTTTGCACTGTTTCTGACCATTATTCCATTGCACTCAATGAGCTTCTCCGTATTGACCTCTTGAATGGCATCAAACCCAGATATGATGGCCTGTAATATTTTTTCTCCTTTATCTGAGTGAACAAATACCGAGGAATACCCTTTATCATCATCTTTTTTACCTGTGATCTGTGAATACTCATAGCAATCAAATATTGTAATATCACTAGGTCTTTCAAGTCCTTTGAATTTACATGTTACACAAGAGGGTCTTGAAGCAAGTTCACTGACAAACGCCTTCATATACGGATCAACTCGGCCCGAACCGTAATATGTTTTACCATTGGCAAAATCTATTTTCATTGTTGTAGTGTGGTATCCATATGTCTTATGCTTAAATCGTGCGCCTACCATTTTACTACCAAATTTTCTTTCCATAAACTGCACATAATTCTCCCATAACCCAGGGGATGGGACTCCTCGACAAACAAAATCCACGCACAATAAGTTATCTGGTTTTTTCTTTAAATAGCACAATAGTCCTTCCACTTGACAAGGGGTTCCTGAATACATTACACGCTTTCCTGTATTTAATTCATTCTTTACATCTTTATATGTGTTTCCCAATAGAGATTGTACAAACTTTGAGCCTCTCATTTCCTTCAATTCGTCATTTGATGTTGCTTTCTTACAGATGACTCTCATAGAGTCATCATAACCGGCTCCGTACACTACGCCTCCATTTTTCAGCACATATTCAGCAAGCGCAGTGAACCCCCCCCCGGATGTACTTTCAAAAAGTATTTTTTCATCCTTAACTCTCAGAATAAATCCTTTTGTTTTTTCTTTTGTTCTATCAATCTTATTATGAATAGGACAGGTCGCATCACAGACTCCACAATTTATGCAGTTTTCTTCATTAACTACCGGGTATAAGAAACCTTCTGGATCTGGCTTCATAGTAATTGCTTGCTTCGGGCAAATATTTGCACAAGCAGTGCAGCCACAGCAGTCCTCTTTCTTTTCAATTTTGATCACTTATGCTATCCTCCGTTATAGTTTATCCAATATATTCAGGTAAAAATTCTGAAAATATTTTGCGACATCTTTTTCATCGAAGCCAGCTTTTCGAAGTTCCTCAATTCTTGAATATCTCTTAAAATCCCGGAAACTTTGTATCTCCTTAACCCATGCGGACTTATCCTTTGAAAGCGGTAAATACTTTACACAATCTGTAACATCTACTTCTTTTGTTATCGTATCTGCAAGAAGTACCGGCAATCCAGAAGCCTGTGCTTCAACGCCTGCAACCGGTAATCCCTCACAGAACGAAGGCATCACAAAAACATCCATTGCTTGGTACATTTTTTGCATCTCATTAGTGGTTCCCATGAAATGTACGCTTTCTTCCAAATGCAACTTTTTCACTTTTTGCTGCATCGATTCACGGAGTTCACCATCACCAAATAAAAGCAGAACCGCATCATTGCATTCCTTATGTAATGATGCAAACACATCAATCAAGTACTCATGGTTTTTCTGCACATTAAATCTTCCTGCGTGTCCAATGACAAATTTGTTTTCTACTCCTAAATCTCTCCTGACCTTTTCCCTAATCGTCAAGTCAAATGCATATTTTTCCAACGCAATACCATTCGGAATAAATTTGTAGACTTGATTCACAACAATTTTTTTCGGAAAAGAAAATTGTGCAGCTAAAGATGAACACGCCCAAAACGAGTCGACAAATGCAGGCATTAACGGCTTATAGGCATTAGACATAATGACAGATATCTTATTTCGATAAACAGCGCTTCCAGCATTATGTGTATGAAATGTCACATGTTTTACTCCTGCAAGCTTTGCGAGGAATACAATGTTCATATCTGAAGATGGGCCACCATTTAAATGAAGAACCTTGATATTGTTGTCCTTAAATGTTCTATACAGTCTATACCATCGCGTAATTCCTCTTAAGAACTTATTTCTAACATCATCCGCAGAAGCCACAATTTTTTTAGACCCCATGCCTAATACAATATCTTCCAAATCCTCATGACGATCATGTAAGACAAGATAGTCAAAATTCAGTTTATCTCTATCAAGATTTTTCTGAATATTAATCATCATAGATGTTATACCACCAAAACCCAGTGGAGCAGTCACTAAAATATGTTGCGCTTTATCACTATTCATTTCTTTTCCTTTCCACTAAACATCACAGCTTTAATGTTGCATCTATAATGTCCAATTCACTTTAAAATGCATTACTGACTCAAAGCTGCATCTAAATATTCTATCGTTTTTTGTTGCAAATTGTTTAAGTTGTTCTTCACTTCTGCGTAGTTTATATCCTTCTGGATTTCTAAAATATCTCCTGAAAATCTTCTCTCACTAACACCAAGGTTTTGGCAGAGAGAATCTATTCTGGAATTTTTCGATGTTGCACTTGCATTTGCATACCGATTAAAAATCATAAACTTTTTCTCGTTGATGATTGAGAAACACGTTCCATGGAAAGAGTCCGTGCAAACATACTCCGCTCCTCGTATGAAATTTAAGAACCGATCCGGAGCCACATCGTAAGGCGCATAATCTCCAAACGCCTCATCGTTTTCAACATATTGATCCATGTGGCGCAAAGCTACAATTTTAAGGCCTGTTGATTCCGCTAATTTCTGAACCTGTTTTCTGTATTCTGGATTTGCACCCAAGAAATACGCAAAAATATACGGTTCATTCATTTCCTTTTTGACCGGGATCAATTTTTCCCACTGTTCCTTATTAAAGTTAAAAACGGGGTCCAGAATTACGGGAACATCCAATCCTGTCAATTCTTTTACAATTTCACTGCCTCGATTTTCTCTCATACTAATGTAATCCAAGCGTTTCAGAAAATTTGCTGTTCTTCTTTTCTGATACCACGGAATCTGACCAACACCAAAACTTGATGCATACGAAATTTTTCTAACTTCATCCGGAACGAACATCAGGTTATAGAAATTCGTAGGCAATCCCGCCGGTGACCAAAGTTGATCACTTCCAGTCACAACCGCATCGTACCTTCTTACTCCTTCACACAAAGCCTTATATCCGCAAAACTCCGGTGACAACTTTGTAAAGGCTTTATTCTTAAACTGTTCAAATGCTTTCATCCGAACTGCATCATTATTTGCAAATTCTGGATGCTTTTTCATTCCCTGACTTTTCAAAAAGGCTTCATATTTGTCATTTAAAAGAATTCCATTTAAAAGTCGTGGAATGGATCTTACTTTTTCTGCAATGGTAAGTTTCTTCTTATACCTTATCAATTCATAATCAATTCCACGAGATTCAAGCATCTTCACGGTTGCAAAAGCCTGCAACATTCCGCCATAATTCTCGTGAAAGTATTTAATGCATACGCCTATCATTTACTTTTCTCCTGTCCATCCAGCAAATTTTTATAGATATCTGTCATTTGCTGGTGTGAAATTTCCAATCTAAACTCTTCCGCTTTTTCCACACAGGCCTTCTGCATCGAAGATCTGACTTCTCTATCACTTAGCAATTTGATTTTCTCTGCAAAAGCATCAGCATCCGTAGGCGCACACAGATATCCAGTTTCACCATCTACAACATAGTCCTTAATACCCTGAACATCACTGCCTACTACAGGTACTCCAGATGCTAAAGCCTCAATTCCAGCTAATCCAAGACCTTCACGTAATGACGGAAGAACTGCTATGTCTGCACATCTATTTATTTCTGGAATATCTTTTCTGAATCCCAAGAAGATTACTCTTACATTTTTTTCTACTGCATATTTTTTCAGAAAATCATAGGTTCCCAAATTACTCATAGCCTTACCGCAAATTAAAAAAACATATCTCTGATCCGCAAGTTTTTCTAATGCATCAATAATGACCTTATGATTTTTTCGAGTAGATAATTCTCCAACTTCCAGAATCGCGATATCATTTTCCGAAAGTCCCAATGATTTTCTATAGGTTTCTCGATCAATTTGACATTCATGATATCTTGATGTATCCACACCAACTCCATTAATATGATAGACGTTTTTACATCTCATCTTTTTCATTTGCGCATAATCTTCCCAGTTGATTGTTATAATGCCATCCGTCATCCATGAGCAAAACCATTCTACACTCCCATAAACGCTTTTTGTCTTAAGAGAAGATCCCTTTGGAAATGTCAAACCATGTGTAGTATAGACCACTACGCATCCTCTTTTTCTCTTGCGCCTCGTGGCCATTCTGACAATTGCTCCCGGAATAGGCGTGTGGACATGAACAAAATCAAAATGATATCTATTCAGTAATTCTTTATACTGTTTATATGCTGTAAGACTTTCTTTGCTTACTGGAGATGTTGATGAAAAATCGATCTGATGAAACGTAACTCCAATAGATGCAAATCGCTCTTCAGGTACAAAAGTAGAAACTGAATTTCCGTTTGCTGCACAATGTACTTCATATCCCATTTCTTGCAACAGCTTCATATCCGGAATCAAAAATCCGTTTAAAAATCCACCTGTTGCCGCTACTATTAGTGCTCGTTTCATCTCTCTCTCCTTTTACTTTTCTTTATTTGATTCTGCTTCTACTATGCAGCACTTTATTTGGATACAGGAAAAACTCCAACCATGTTGTTTTTTCCATAATGTATGCGGCAAGTATAGGTCCACCAAAGCTTACAATAAGTCCAACCGATATATGGATAATGCCATTCGTAACACCGATTCGCAATAAAGCAGCTCTCAAAGCAGCCGCCATAATTGTGTGCATCAAAAAAATCGGCATCGTATATTTTGATAGGACCTCCATAACCTTCCCAAAAGCAGTCTCATTATCTGCGTTGTCTGCTACTAAAATAATCACAGAGTAACACGCTATAAGTCCCAGTATGAATGTAAATACTCCTGGTTTTATAGCTTTCACATATGCCACAATACTTAATATGACAAAGACCAATCCACTTAGTGCACCCGATTTTTTCTTTCTATGTAATTGCACATTAAATACACAGATACTCATTCCCAGCACAAACCAGATTTCATTTGTAAGGACGGTTGATACAGCATATATTCCTGTACCCCCCCCGTTAAAATATAGCCTTTTGCCACTATTGCAACTGCTAAACCAACAGCGGTCATCTTTACCGTAGAAAAAGTCGGCGTGACGAGAAAGATAAAGAACAATGCATACAGATACCAGTACGGTGCAGTAGGATGCTGAAACAACGTATCACAAAATCCGCCAATCTGATTATTTACGTCTCTCGAAAATACCGTCTTTAATACCCATGTTGCACTCGAAAACGTTACATATGGAATGCCAAGAGCAAGTGCTTTTTTAGAAATATTTTTCAAATAGCTTTTAATATCATCGACCCGGCTATACTTTTGGTAGAGATATCCACTGCAGATAAAGAACAACGGCACATGAAAGTAATAAATGGTCTTATGAAACCATTCATACAAAACTCCACCCGATGCATAGCTTTGCACACTTGCAAAGAAATGGCCCAGTACAACCAATATACAGGCAATGACTTTTACATCATCGACCCATTTTTCTCTTGTTCTTACCGCTGTCTTTTTATCCATTACTTCGTCTCCATCTGCTGTGCGATATCGGCATCCACGATTTCCTCGCCGGTCTTATGCTTCAGCTGCTCCTTAGAAGCTTCACTCAGACCGTTGTTGATCACACAGTTCATATCGCAAGTGCTGCACTTGTCCAGATCCTCTTTAGTGACTTTGCCATCACGGTAGTCACGGCAGATCTTCAGCTCATACATGCTGTACGGATGCTTGGTGAACAGAGCCTTGAACTTATGAACCAGAACCCAGGTAGCAGGCTTCCAAATGTACTTATGCATAGCAGGACTTACACTACCAATCATCCAGCAGTCACGGTCGCAGCAACGAACCTTTGCACGAACTTTCTCTGCTTCCGGGCTGTTCCACAGCTCGTCCCAAGTCTGGTTGTTCAGGTTACCCATGACCTCTTTGTCCTTGGTGCCATTGCAAGGCATAACATCGCCATACGGATCGATGAAGAAGGTGTCAAAACTCATGTCGCAAGGCAGCAGACGCTTCTGGCCATAGATGTAGTTGATCAGACCATGGTTAAAGTAAGCGCGGAACCACTTTTTCGGGCTGTTACTACGGAGCAGTTCGTTGACCAGATTCTCGAAATTCTTAGCAACCATCGGGCGGTCGTGAATGATGTTCTTTGCCTCAACAAAGTAGAAGCTGTTGTGCAGAGAAGCAGTTGCGAACTCCATGCCCATCTCATCGGAGATTTTATACAGTGGAACCAGGTCAGGAGCATTTTTATCCTGAACGGTCATACCAAAGCCGACATCCTTCATGCCCATCTCACGCAGCTTCTTCAGTGTGCCGTAACCACGCTGGTAGCCGTTCTGCAGACCACGAATCTCGTTGTTGGTCTGCTCCAGACCTTCGATAGAGATACGAATACCGATCTGCGGGAACTCTTTACACAGGTCAACGATACGATCCGTGAAGAAACCATTTGTAGAAATAACGATGCGGTCGGACTTCTTGTACAGTTCACGCACGATATCCTTCAGGTCGGTACGGATGAACGGCTCACCACCGGTGATATTTGTGAAGTACATCTTCGGCAACTTCTTGATGGTTTCGATGCTGATTTCCTCTTCCGGCTTGGAAGGTGCCTTATAACGGTTGCACATAGAGCAACGAGCATTGCAACGATAAGTGACGATGACCGTACCATTTAACTTCTTTTCTTCAGACATAATTAACTCTCCTATTATTTACTCTCTCTTTTATGAATGTTCCGATTTTATTTAAGAACCTCTCAGCACATGTTAGTAATAGTATCAGACAGTGTAGATAACCATAACAACTGTAAATATGTATACTCCGCATAAAAAGGAAAACGAGGTTTGTGAAAGATGGTATCAACCGTTCAAACACAAATCCTCCTAATTCATCTTTTTCGTTTTAAACGACTTGTATCCAAACATTACCAGTAATATCACATATTTTCATTTCAATGATTCACTCATATGCGTCTTTGATTCTCACGGTTTTTATACTACATTCCATATTTTTCAAAAAAAGCATCCGTCCGTAACCGTTCCGATCGAATTACACTATATACTTTTTCGTAGTCAATGGGTTTCTTCATTTTTTCAGAAATACACGCAGCATCCCCCGATGTGACCATCCGATCTTCCAAGTGCAGCATCGACATCAATGAATAGAATCGATCATTTTCAGCAGCACCCGATCCCTTCTGCACAAAGAACAAAAATTGCTTTTTGAAAATGATGCAAAACAGCATTCCATGATATGTATTGGTAAAGATACAGTTAGCATTTTTATAAAGACCAAGCCATTTCTCAACAGTTGGGAAAATCGGATTTTCATTCAAAAACAATGTGTAATTAGACGGAGAAGTTACTATTAACTTCATATTTTCATCCGCTGCATATCTCTTTATTTCATCAAATGAAACGTTCTTTTTATCTCCAAGATTCAAGAAATAACAATAGCAATATTTTTTTTCTTCAATGTTTGCATATGGATATTCATCCATATCAAGCAAAAGCGTTGGATCAAGAACTTGAACTACTTCTTTATCCACGATTGACTTGACCATATTAACTGCGGTCTTTTCTCGCACACTAATACCATCGAATCTGTTCAGCCACGGCTTGATTTTTTCAGCTATTTCTTTTGGTAAAGAGGTTCTGCCAAAGCTTGCAGCGTATGAAAGTTTGATTGCCTCATCTGGAGCATAATTCAAGAATCTACTTCCCGTTGGATTTCTCCAGATTTGATCACTCCCCGCAATAAAGCAGTCTGCCTTCGGACAATTTTTATACATTGCCTTTTCCGAAATATAACCCTTCGTGGATACAGCAATATTATCCTTAATAAATCGTCCCATTTCAAACTGTGCAACTGCCTTGGCACAGAAAGGCTTAAACCATTTAATGTTTTTCAGCCTTTTCAGAATCAAAACCGGATTGGCACGATAGTCCCTTAAATGTTCTGGATCATGCCCCCTTTTTTTCAAATACTTCTGTAATGCATAACACTGTAGGGTTGATCCGTAATTGATATTTGTCCGAATATAACTATATGTGGAATTAATTGATATTTTCATTTTGATCACTCTCCCGATAACAGTTTTCTTAAAAATTTCATTCGATAAATCTGAACTCTCAGCTTATCTGGAATATGCGTCTTAATCATATTCTTCGCCGCATAGACCGTTCTTTTCTTTCCAACTGTATCGTTATAGTTTTCTTCTATTTTTTTGTATCCCTCCATATAATAGTTTTCTAATACAGCATCACGCGCTTTACCACGTTTTGATGGCTTTAAAAGATTCGAGTTATGTCGTGTTATAGAAGCCAGATCTACTTCATACATAACCATCTTTTCCTGCAATTTAGACAAATACTGCATTCCCTTCTCAGTATTAACCATCATGCAGTTAATGCCTTTTCGGATTGAAAGTGCTGGGTCATTTCTTACTATGAATTCCGGATGTTCTATTTCTATTGCCCAGTAATCGCCGAATGTAAAATCGCTCACTCTGTTAGTATTTGACATTTCACAGCTGAAGCAATTCTCACGCGAAATATCTCCTCTCAAATAGTGTATTTCATGTGAGGCTCCTTCTTTTGGAAAACGCTTTATTTTGATTTTATTCTTATCGCCATTGTCATAGTAGGAATAACAGAAATTGCTTCCCCATCCAGCTTTTTTATCTCTGAATATATAATCTGTTATTACAATATTTTGTTCTTTTTCAACTTCTCTTAAATAATCATTGAATATTGTTTTAGATGTCACTCCATGGCATATTACATCCACAACAATCAGATTTTCATACTCATTGTTCAAAAAGGACTTCAGTCCTAGTGCCTGGCAAGGAGTTCCGCCAAAGAGAACCAATTTTCCATTTTTTAAGTCCTCTTTGATTTGCTGATATGTTGTTCCTATATGGCTAAGAATATATTTTGAATTCAGGATAGATTGAAGTTCATCTACATTTGTCACCCGAACATGATACGCACTATATTCGCCATTTATCATTTTTCCAGCACAACCATAACAAACTCCGCCCATTTCAAGAACAATTTCAGCCAGCATTTGAAATGCCGCTCCTGAAGCTGAATGTTTCAATTTTTCAGAATCTCTTGATTGCCCTGCATAGCATTTGATTGGACTGTGCCGTTCTATTTGCATCCTCCTAGCGCACACTTTTGCACACAAGCCACAATCAACACATTTGCCATTATCAATAACTACTTTTTCATATCCATATTTATTTATGCCAATATCAATGGCCCCTTTAGGACAAGCATTTGCACAAGCCATACAGGCCGTACATTTTTCTTCGCAACAAATAGATTCCTTCACTTTTTTCTCCTACTGATACACCTTCATAATTTTCTCGTAATACTCATCAATGGTATCGAAGCTGATGTCCTTACAGTTCGCACTGTACTCCGCACACAGCTTCTTATCACCCCAGAGCTTCTCGATCTTCTTCTTCAGATCTTCGGCATTTCCGCTCTCGAACAGCTCGCCGGTCTTACCAACCTGAATCAGTTCCGGGATGCCACCAATGTTTGCTCCCAGCACCGGTGTGCCATACATCTGGGATTCCATCACAGAGAACGGGCAGTTCTCATACCACTCAGACGGGTAGATGGAGAACCGTGCCTCACGGATGAGCTTTTCCAGTGCCTCGCCTTTCTGGAAACCAACGTTCTTGATGTTCTTAATACCATTCACTGTCTCTTCCAACGGACCAGTGCCGGCGAAGATGAACTGGACATCCGGCAGCTCCTTACAGACCTTGATGAGCGTGCCGATACCCTTCTCCTCCGAGAAGCGGCCGAAGTAGAGGACGTAATCCTTCTTCGGAGTCTCTTTCCACTCCACCTTGTCGATAAAGTTGTGCATTGCCACGGTCTTCGTCGCAAACAGCGAGTTGCTGTCCATCTTGGTCTTCATGAACTCAGAGCAGCAAATCATGGTGTCAATGTACTTGTAGGTGCCCTTCCACTTCCAGAATTCGGCTTCCATCATGCCGATGGCCGACTTCGCAGTGGAACCGTGGATGCACTTGCCTTTCATGCAGTTTACGAAATGACCGCCGAGGCACTTCTCACAGTTCTGGTGCGTGTTCGGATTGTTCAGCATGTGGTTCGGGCAGACCAGCTGGTAGTCATGTGCCGTAAAGATGATCTTACACTCTCTTCCGGTTTCCTTGCGCCACTTCACGATTTCCAGAATGATAGAAGGTGTCAGCTGGTAGTTAAAATTGTTCAGGTGACAGACATCCGGCTTGAAGTCGTCCAGCACTTTCCGCAGCTGCACCCGTGCTTCCTTGCTGTAGATAGTTTTGATGGGGTAGGTCAGCTTGCTCAGTTTGCTGCCACCGTGGAAGTCCATATCACTTGTGTAAGCATTGACACGGTTGCCCACGCAGCGACCTTCGTGCTCCATGCCGAAGTACTGAACCTCATGTCCGTGCTGCTCCAGTGCCTCACCCAATTTGAATATATACGTCTCGCTGCCGCCGTTTCGGTGCAGAAATTTATTCAAAATCAGCGTCCTCACGTTGTATTTCTCCTTATTCTATGTTCTATTTCACTACCTCTGTTCAGATGAAGCACTTCCAATGTATTGTTCATAAACCAGAGTGCTCCATACAAACGCAGGTAGTGATACTGAAAGTCCTTATGATAAAATCATCTGCTGTTGCTGAACCTAGGTAGCGAGATAAAAACCGCTCTCGCAGCTCCACCCATCTCTTAAAAAGTGCCGTAAATACGCTATTTTTCCGGCGTTTTCACTATGTACATCTCACTACCTGCGTTCGGTTAGAGGAGATTATTTATTATCAATACTCTCATTTATTATTTCTCCTGTACAGTTTCATCGTTTCATTTATAACAGCATCCCAGTTGTATTTTTTGCAGATAAAGTCAGCTGCCTGCGCTTTCATCTCCTTAACTTTTTCTGGATAATCACAGGCATCTTGTAATTTTTCTCTAAGTTCATCCACATCCGATTTTTTGAAAATCAATGCCTTATCTTCCACAACCTCAGCGCACTCTGGAATATCAGAAACCAAACAGCAATTGCCATAACTCATAGCTTCTAGCAGGCTCAACGGCATTCCCTCCAGATCAGAAGGTAATGTGTAGATATACGCATTGCTATATAATTCATCAAGCATCTGCCCCTGAACAAATCCGGTAAAAATGATCCTATTATCATCCTTTGCCAGCTCTTTCAGTTCCATCATAAAAGAATCCGTATCGCTAGAGCCACCAGCAATAACCAATTTTTTATCTGTTTTGACATCCTTGAACGCTTCAACCAAATACCGGATACCTTTTTCCGGTACCAGTCGACCAAGAAATAATATGTAGGAATCTTTCGTCAGTCCAAATTTTTCTGTTATTAAACCAGCTTCTCGGGTTTCTGGTCTGTTCACACCATTCGGAATGAAATGTGTCTCCCTGCCATAGGTATCTCTGAAATAATCCTGAACACCTTTACTCAGAACGATGATTTCATCTGCATACTTTACAGCATTCTTTTCACCTTGCCGGATGAATTTAGAGCCAAATCCTGATTTCCATTTTTCCCGTTGCCAGTCTATACCATGAATGGTAACCACAACCCTCTTTCCAAACATCTTAGGTAGCCATGAGAAAAAAGCCGGACCTTCTGCATGGATATGAACCACATCATATTTTCCAAAAGCACTGTACAAAGCCGCAAAGAAAGAGGAACTCACCGCTGCAAGACCTTTTCTTTCAATGGTTGGAACAAATTTCTGTCGGATTCCATCATATTCAATTTTATTGTCATACTCTGCACCACTCACGTGATGACCAGATCTGTTGTAACAGGTAACCTGACATCCATCTCGTGCCATTCTGGTGCACAGTTCTTTTACAACAATCTCTATCCCACCCTCTCGGGACAGTCGTTTTTGTCCGAACATGGACACTGCAAATCTATCTTTCATAATATTCTCCAACCAATATTGTCCCCTCTGCTCCTTTATATCTATGTACACATCTGCTCTTCACAGATAGTTTTTCTTTCTAATTCCTCTTGCCGCTTACACGGCCAAGTGTTTTCTTATGATGTCGTATCCAACTAACCCAGCAGTCATGTTTTCTACTTCATAAAACATCCGTTGAATCCTCCTACACCGACCCTTCCCTCTTCAGAACCGTCATCACTGTCTTAAACAAAATCTTTATATCCAATCCAAAATTCCAGTTGCTGATATATTCTGTATCCAGTCGCACGACTTCTTCAAAATCTGTGATATCACTTCGACCGCTTACCTGCCACATACCGGTAATTCCTGGTTTGATGGCGATTCTGGCTCTGTGATGCAGTTCATATTTCAGTAATTCGTCCTGTAATATCGGTCTGGTACCTACCAGGCTCATGGTTCCATTTAATACATTCCAGAACTGTGGGAATTCATCGAGGGATGTTTTTCTGATAAATTCTCCTATTCCTGTTTTTCTGCTTCCGTCCGGAAGGATTTTGTTTCCAATCACACGTGGGTCAAAGTCAAGCTTGAACATACGCCCGTCGCTCATTTTATTCTGTGCCATAAGTTCTGCTTTGCGTTCTTCGGCATCCATGTACATGCTTCGAAATTTATACATCTTAAATGGTTTTCCATTCTGACCAATTCGTGTCTGTGAAAAGAAGATCGGACCTGGCGAACTGATGTAAATAGCCGGTGCTACAAAAATAAAAATAATTCCTGTAAGGAAACATCCTACAAGTCCTCCCAGAATATCCAGTGCTCTTTTGGCAAATGCCTGTCTGTCTGTAGCATAGTTCATAGTGGTTGTCAGAACCGTATATCCGCCTACTGTTTCTACAAACTGTTTCTGTCCCGAAGTACTTTTCACTTTTGCCAGATTTACATGAACTACCATTCCCATCTCCAGCAATTCCTGTATCAGTTCATCCGGATATGAGTAAGATTCATCTATATTTACAAAGACTTCGTCTACCCATTGCTGGCAGATATAGGATGCTGCATTCTCCAGTTCTGCTACTACAGGAATTCCTGAAATCTTCCTGCCGACTGCATTTTTATCAACGATTATCAGACCATTGATGTTATATCGATTGTAATTGTGTTCTTTTACATTCTGGATTACTTTTGCTGCCTGATCATAGTTCGTTACAATGTATAACGAATGCTCTCCACCTTCTGCCATTTTATGGATCAGATGTTTCTTCCATGCTATTCTTGTGCCATAGGAAAGGAATACATAAAATACTCCCATTAGATACAGAACAGTTCTTGAGAAACTATGTCCATCACTGACAGTGAACAGATACAGACCACTTGCCAGTTCCAGCAGAATCATCTGCCGGATAACAGAATGTAATTCCTGATAATGCCCCCTTCTCAGAACTCCTTTGTAAGATTCAAAAATAATGATTAGAAATAAATCCGCCAATATTACGAAGCTTATCATATTGCGGTAAATTCCCGCTCTGAACAGACTCTGAACAGAACCATTTCGAATCAGATGTGCAATTAGTAAGGACAAGAATAAGCATATTAAATCTATAAGTATGAAATCCTTGTGTTTATACCATCCTCTTGACTTTTTCCTATACATACGCTCTTCCTCATCTTCTCCTTCTTTTTTCTTTTTTTAAAGCATCTTCAATCTGGTCTGATATCTTCGGACAAACCAAATAAGCCGCAGTCTTTTATGTTCCGGCTTTTTTATTCTTTATTTATATTTGTCATATTTCTCTTTCTCATCTTCATATTTGTGCATCACCCTTTTGAAATAATTTCCAGACCTGTGCGCAGTTCCTGCTGTCCATCTCCCGCCGGGAGTACCAGCCACGCAAGGCGTTTATGTCTGTCAATTCTGCGGATAAATTTCTCTCTTCCCTGAAGGGGTCCCTGTGTCACATGAGTTGTGCCGTCTTTGATGTAGCCTGTTGACATTGAGATTGTCTTTGTATCCGGCTGCATCAGTGCTTTCAGGAATTCTTCCTGTTCCGGACGTAAGGGTGTTATGCCGGACATGACAGCTTCTGCCAGAGAGTCTGAGCAGTGCTGTCTGCTCAGTGTGGTTTTCAGTTCCTCTTTGTTCCTGCATTCTATGAAGAAGCAGTCTGTAAACAGTGGTTTCTGCTCTACATGCCAGGAACCCTGGTATCTTTTCATGCAGTCATAGGTGGGGATGAAAATTTTTTTCTTATCCTGTTCTGACAATTGGGTGTCGTAAAATTTCTTAAAGTCTGCGATAATATTTCCCGTACATTCGTACACGAATAACATGGCGGAGGTCACCTCATTTTCCAACTGAAGCCACAGAGTATCACACTAAGTGGTACAAAACCCCGAAACTCCTGTAGTTATCAGGAGCTTCGGGGTTTTTGACCAGATTATATGACTGTTAACAGGCAGGAGAGCTTTTGCATGTTTTGCTGCTTTAGTTCCATGGAGGGATGCACATACCGGTTCAGGGTAATATTTACAGTAGCGTGTCCAAGAATTTCACTCAGGCTCTTGACATCAAAGCCGAGTTCAATACAGCGTGTGGCAAATGTATGTCTCAGTGCATGGAAATTCACAGGAACCAGGCCACACTGTTTCTGTACATAATGGAAATATTTCTGCATAGTGCGGGGTTCAATATATTTTTCATTTACAGCGGCAAGAACATATCCCTGACGGTTGGGAAATTCCTTTTGAATAAGCTGGATCAGACTGTCTGGAATTGGAATTGTACGGATAGAACATTTGCTTTTGGGCGATGTAACCATAATACGGGTTTTCTGTGCGGTGGTGGAATCTGGAATTTGCAGCCGCTGCATTGTGTTGTGGACATGGATAGATTTTTCCTGAAATGAAAAATCTTCCCATTTCAGCGCACAGATTTCACCAACCCGCATTCCCGTAAAAAGACACAGCAGAATCCCAAGATTGCGTTCTGACATGTTGGCATAAAGATATCGGCAGAGAATGTCCTGAGAGGAACGTGGAATTACGACTGTATCCGGCGCAGTCTGGCGGATGATGATCTCCTTTCCGGTACTTGGCGGCTGATATCCCTGAATCTGGGCATATCTGAGCAGACTTCTCACCAGAGACAGAATGTCTAGAACCGTCTTTGGTGAGAGTCCCTCTCCGGATGAGCTGCCATGTGTAAGAAGGTCATCACAGAATTTTTGAATCCGGGATGAAGTGAGTTCACTTAATGGAACATTATCAAATTCCGGAAGAATATAAGTATGAAGTATATTGTAGTATTTAACATAAGAAGACTTTTTGATTTGAGACTGTATGGAATTCATCCAGTCATTTGCCAGTTTTCTGATAAAACATGTTGGCATTGTAGTTTCGGAAACTTTGCAGATAGTAGTCTGGTTCGCTTCTATATTAATAATAGCTTGACTACGCTTTCTTTTTGCTTCTTTATAGGTGGGGGCATATACATATCCGTAAACAGCTTTTCCGGTCTTTGACCGTGCTTTGATGTATCTTCCTTCCCATCGTCCATCTTTGCGTTTGTAAATGTTTTCACCTTTTCGTGGCATAATTAGTGGTTCTCCTTTCAATTTCCGCGTGACGGTTTTATTTACGGTGAATGAGCTAAGCCATTTAGCTCCATATGGCGAATTAAAGGATGAACCTCATTAAAAATTTCATAAAAACGAATGATAGTATAAATTTGCTTTGGTAAAATAGCATAGAATTTAGCAGATTGCTTTATAAATATTGACAAGATGTGTCACATTATGTAAAATTATCCGTAGTTGAAAATTATCGAATCCGAAAGAAACTGAATCCCTTAGTGTGATAATCTACGATTTCAAGAAGAACATTTTGGGCTTTTCTGATGTAAAAAATAAAGGAATACGTCTATGATTATTATTCCCTGTTTGTATTGATTTATTCGTATTTTTTAGAACTTATTGTTCTTATTTTAACAGATTTTTTATTCTTTTTCAAGGTTTTTGTTCTGAAAATGGACAAAAAAATACCCTGTCAGTTTGAAACCGGCAGGGTTAATACTATCCTTCTCCTGACATACTGGCTTTTCTTTCCTGTCTGTGTCAGATAGCCCGTCGTAAACAAAGCACTCCACATATTGCCTTCCCATCAGACCACAATATACAATACGAAAAACATACGAAGCAATTGACATACGTATAAATACGTATTGCAATATAAGTATGATAAGGAAAGGAGATATAAAAGATCCCAATGTTGCGATACTTAATTGTTTTTTCCATAGTAGCCTTCATGGCTATACTCTGACCACTTCAAGTACATTTCCTGATAGTTCTGTTTGATAAACTCCTGTATCTTTCTGATTTCTCTATCATTGAGAATACCACGATTCTGCAGCACAGTATCGCCGTTGTCTTTTACAAAAAACTTTGCCGAACCTGCCTCGGTTAATTTACGGTCACTCGCATGAACGTGCATACACTCAATCACACAGTAAGATGTGAAGTACAAATAGTATCCTGCAATTTTATATTCATAATACTTCGGCATCTTAATCCTCCATAAACTTACGGTTCTTCTCCAGATAATCTCCAGCAATACGCACTTCAATGTCATCCATGCTTGTTTCAAGTACCTTACCATCTTTTGAAAACACTGCCGCACGATCTGGGCGATTCAGATTCAACACGCGATAGCCCTCTGTGCATCGTGTGAACGCATAGCCGTTCACAATCATGTCCGCCGCATCCGCAACCTGTTTAATATCAGCCATTTGCAACCTTCACTCCTTTTATTGGTTCTAGAAATTTATCAGCATCAAAATAAAGATTTTGAAGAATCGGTACAAGATCAATGTATTCTTCTTCCGGTTCAGCATTCTGCTTATACTTCGCCATCACTACCAAGTAGCCGTTATCCCACTCTTTCACTTCCGTGTAATGCTCCAAAGAATACGGTGCAGCAAAGCGAATCACATGATTACCAAAACGAAATACTGTATAATTTTTCTCATTGCTAAGAGTAGCTTCACCAGTCATGCTGAATCCTCCTTAAAAAGTCTGTCCACCATTTCATGGATTTCATTCACTGTTTCTATATCTGATTTCATTGAACATGGACACGAAACCTGCTGGGAGAGTTCGCTGATTCCTTTCATGAGAAGAGAAAATCTCTTTACTGTAACGTTTTGAATATCAATATCACCGGCTTCCAATTTCTGAACCCAGCGAAGATCCAGCCCTGCTGCATCAGCAAGAGCTTTTTGGGTAATTCCCAGTCCTTGTCTCCACTCTTTTATCTTAACCATGTCAACTCCTCCTGTGCCAATTATACGTCAATATTGGCGCAGAGTCAACACAATTTTCTTTGCTTAGATCCTATATTTATAAACCGGATTACATTGATAATACTATTGATTTGAATTCCAATGCAGCCAAAGAACTTGACTGGATGAGTTTTTGGGAACAATTATTTGTAAAATCTGTCAATTCCTCATTAGATTCTTTTGCCCATTTAAATGAAGAATTAAAAAAGGAACAAAACTCTGAAAAAAAGACGCTTCCCATGAATTTGGAAGAAGATGCTCTTACCGCTTCTGAAGAGAAATCTATGATTCAGTCAGGTTATCTGACACGCGATGGAGAAAAATTATATTTACCGGAAATTATACGTCACACACTTGGATTTCGATACGAAAGAGGAGCACGACCTCGTGTACTGTCGTTACTTCTTAAACATTAACAGTATACTTTTCTCCAATTATCACCGAAAGGCTCCTTACGGAGCCTTTCAAAATCAACAAATCCACTTTTCTGCAGTTTTAGCAATCTCATCTTCTACTTCCTCTGCCATTTCTTTATTCTCAGCACTGACAGAAATATAAATTTTCAGCTTGGGTTCGGTACCAGAAGGACGTACCACCAGAGAGCAGTTGTCTTCCAACAGAAATTTCAGCACATCAGACTTAGGCAATCCATCCAGTCCCTGTACATAATCCAACAGCCTGACAACCTTCTTTCCGCCAAACTCCTTAATGCCACCGCGGAATGCCTGCATAATGCTCTGCATCCTGGCAAAACCGGCGCTGCCATCGAACTCATAGCTGTGCAGGGTGTTCAGGCAGTAACCATATGTCTTATACAGTTCATCCAGCCTGTCCAACAGGCTGATGCCCTGGGTGGCATAGTAGCTGAACATCTCACAGATCATATACGCACCATCCACGCCATCCTTGTCGCGAACGTAAGAGCCGGTCAGATAACCATAGCTTTCTTCGAAGCCGAACACATAACTGTCTGCTTTCCCCAGCTGCTCCAGCTTGCCGATTTGCTCGCCGATGAACTTAAAACCAGTCAACACGTTGACGGTACGCAGTCCGTAATGGGCGGCAATCTGCTCGCCCATATCCATCGTCACGATGGTCTTAATCATGACCGGGTCGGCAGGCATCTTACCGTGCTTGATGCGCTGACTGCAAATGTAATCCAGCAACAGCATACCTGTCTGGTTGCCGGTCAGCAGCTCATACTCCCCAGCCTTATTCTTGACAGCAATACCCACACGGTCACAATCCGGGTCAGTTGCCAATAGCAGGTCAGCGTTGCACTTCCTGGCATACTCCATGCCCAGTGCCATTGCTTCCTTGATCTCAGGATTCGGGTAAGGACAGGTCGGAAAATGTCCGTCTGGCTGCTCCTGCTCCTTGACCACCGTAATGTTAGTGTAACCCATCTCCTGCAGGGTGCGGGTCACTGGCTTCAACCCCGTACCATTCAGCGGGCTGTACACGATGGCTACATTCTTGTTGACGTTCTCACCAAACAAGACTGACTGACTCTTGACCTGCTCTACAAATGCAGTATAAACCTCGTCCGGAATATACCGGATGCTGCCGTTTGCCACGCCTGCTTCAAAGTTGCTGGTCTTAACGTCCGCAAAGATGTCAAGTTTTTCAATCTCAGCAAGAATCTCCGCCGCTGCTTCGGTCGTGATCTGACAGCCGTCAGCACCATAGACCTTGTAACCATTGTATTTGCCGGGATTGTGGGAAGCTGTCACCATGACACCTGCAGAAGTATGCAGATAGCGAGTCGCAAAAGATACGGTCGGTACCGGCATCAGGACAGGCCAGATATTGACACTGACACCATTTGCTGCAAACACCCCTGCTGCGACTTTTGCAAACACATCGCTCTTGATACGGCTGTCGTAGCCGATTGCAACAGAAGGTTCTTTAAAGTGTTTCTTCAAATAGTCTGCTAATCCCTGAGAAGCCTTTGCAACTGTGTAAATGTTCATACGGTTTGTTCCTGCACCGATCACACCGCGCAGACCGCCTGTTCCAAATGCCAGATCACGATAAAACGCATCCTCGACTTCCACATAGTCCATTGCCTTCAGTTCCGCAGCAACATCAGTATCTGCCACTGCATTTGCCAGCCATCTTTCATATTCCTTCTTAATCTTCATCTTACCTACCTGTCTTTCCCCATACCCTGGAGTTCTGTATTTTATCCTCTGATATCAAGGAACTGCGCCTGTCCGTGAATCGTAAGGACTTCTGAATCCGCCGGCACAAACACACAGTCTCCCTTATAAAAATTAACAGTTCCCTCATCATAGGATATCGTGCCACAGCCATCCATGCACAGTAATACCCGAAATGCCATCCTGTCCGCACGGTAATGCACCGTCTGTCGGCGTTCTGTATTGATAAGCATCCGGTATACTTCAAAATATTTGCAGCGTATCAACAGTTCCGATGCCATCCCCGGACGGTACTTCAGAACCCGCAGCGGCTGTCTCGGCTCTGCACTGCCGTGAAGATCTGCCACATCCAACGCCTTGTCGATATGCAGTTCCCTTTTCTTCCCATCCTTTCCTATGCGGTCGTAATCATACAGCCGATAGGTCAGGTTTGAGCTTTCCTGGATTTCTGCCACGAGTGCACCTGCCCCAATGGCATGGATCGTGCCTGCAGGGATAAAAAACAGGTCATCCTTGTGAATAGGTACCTTCTGCAGATACTTCATCACCGTACCTTCTGCCAGTGCCTTTTGCATTTCTTTCTTTGTGCAGTCCTGCCGCAAACCGTAGATCAATTTTGCATCCCTGGCTGCATCCAGCACATACCACATCTCCGTTTTTCCAAGCTGACCATGTTCCTTCATCTTTGCATAGTCATCATCCGGATGCACCTGCACAGACAGATCCTTTCTTGCATCGATCAGCTTCACCAGGATTGGCAGCGTTGTTTCGCCCTTATGCCGTTCTCCCAGATACTCCGGGTGGGCTTTTATGACCGCAGTCAGCTCCATTTTGTCAAACGTTCCACAACACACAGTACTTACCCCATCCGGATGCGTGGAACATTCCCATGTTTCTGCCAACGGAGACAACTCAATATTCTTCCCATATTCATCGTTCAGCCTTTTTCCACCCCACAGGTAATCCTTACCTGCCGGACGGAGCAAAAGGGGTTCATTTCTTTTTTCCATGCATACGTCCATTGATCACCATTTCTGTCTTTCTTACCAGTCGTATTTTCTATCTTATTTACTGCTCCAGCTCAAACTTCTGCTTATCGTGGACGTTGATATCTGCGCCCAGCTGTACCTCAATCAGCTTCAGTTCCGTATCAGCTATCACAGTATGACGGCAGCCTGCGGACATAGTTATAACGTCACCTGACTTTACCATCTGCTCCATACCATCCACGATGGTCTTTCCTTCACCGGATATGACTATCCACACCTCATCCCGGTTCTTGTGGCTGTGGTAGTTCATACTGTGGCCGGGATTTAAGGTTACCTTAATCGTCAGGGATGTGGTTTCCACATCGACCACCTTAAAGCTTCCCCAGGACTTCTCGGCAAACATAATCTGCTGTTCAAACTTATCTACAAACGGCTTAATGTAAGAACTCTGCTCTTTATCCGAGACCAGAATGCCTTCCGGTGATGCGGAGATCACCACATCATGCAAACCCATTGCCAGCACCGGCACATCCATTTCATTGATGATATGGACTCCGGAGCACTTGTCGTTCAACTCTCCCTTACCAATAATACTTTCGTCCATTGCCTCAGTCAGCGTATTCCATGTGCCAAGGTCTTTCCACATACCGGCAAAACGGACAACCTGAATCTTCGACTCATGCTCTGCCACAGCATAGTCGAAAGAGATCTTCTTCATGGTATCGTACTTGTCGAACAAATCCTGATAGTCTGTAAAATCCATCAACTCATGAGCTTTATCCATCACATAACTCAGTTTATAAGCAAACACACCACCATTCCAGAGTGCTCCCTGTGCAATATACTGTTCTGCCACGTCCGCTGTCGGTTTCTCCCTGAAGGTCCTTACCTCAGCTACATGGTCTGTACTCTCTGGGATGATATAACCGTATTTCTCACTGGGATAGGTCGGCTCAATACCCATCAGCACCAAATTTGCCTCGCACTTGTCTGCCTGCTCTGACAGTTCCTTCAGTGCTTCAAAGTAACCATCCTCCACATAGGGGTCAACCGGGCAGACTACCACAGACTCAGACGGGGCAACATGCATCACATCCACCAGATAAGCTGTTGCCAGCGCAATGGCCGGGAATGTATCACGGCGGCATGGCTCTACGCTGATGCCCACGTCCTCACCCAGCTGGTTGTGGATTGCAGAAACCTGTGTCTTACCGGTAGCAATGGTCACGGTCGCATCTGTGTCCACCTTCTTGATCTGTCGGTAGACACGCTGCACCATGGACTCATAGGTGCCGTCCTCCTTTTTGAAAATCTTGATAAACTGTTTGGAACGGATGTCATTGGAAAGGGGCCACAGACGCTTTCCGGAACCGCCGGACAACAAAATGATATTCATAATCTTCTCCTCGTAAAATAAGATCAGCGTTCAGCGCGCATGGGATTATTCAGGAAGTCCTCATACGCAAGGCGTATGCCATCCTCAAGCTCGGTTTTATACGTCCATCCAAGGTTCGTTGCCTTGGAAACATCCAGAAGCTTACGCGGTGTACCGTTTGGCTTATCAGGATCCCATTTGATCTCACCGTCATAGCCTACAACCTTCGCAACCAACTCAGTCAGCTCCTTAATAGTCAGTTCCTTACCGGTACCGGCATTAACAGTCTCGTTACCTGAGTAGTTGTTCATCAGGAACACACACAGATTTGCCAGGTCATCCACATACAGAAACTCACGCAGCGGAGAACCATCCCCCCAGCAGGTTACACTTGCAGCACCGCTCTCCTTCGCCTCATGGAAACGGCGGATCAGCGCCGGAAGCACATGACTGTGTGTAGGATGATAGTTGTCATTTGGACCGTACAGATTTGTCGGCATTACGGAAATATAGTCTGTGCCATACTGGCGGTTCAGAAACTCACAGTACTTTAACCCGGAAATCTTTGCCAGTGCATATGCCTCATTGGTTTTCTCCAGTTCAGAAGTCAGCAGGCAGCTTTCCTTCATCGGCTGGGGTGCCATACGCGGATAAATACAGGAAGAACCTAAGAATTCCAGCTTCCTGCAGCCGTTCTTCCATGCAGAGTGAATCACATTCATTTCCAAAATCATGTTATCATACATAAAGTCAGCCAGTGCATTCTGGTTTGCCACAATGCCGCCTACCTTGGCAGCTGCCAGAAACACGTACTCCGGCTTTTCTGCAGCGAAAAACTTCTCCACTGCATCCTGACGAGTCAGATCCAGCTCCTTATGGGTACGTGTCACAATATTCGTATATCCCTGACGCTGCAGCTCACGTACAATGGCAGAGCCTACCATTCCGCGATGACCTGCAACATAAATTTTTGCATTTTTTTCCATCATAATCGTATGCCTTCTTTCTTACATAACAGCCTTCATGGCCTTCTCGCGCTTTGCAAGCTCACGGTCATGCTTTGCCATAATCTCCACCAGTTCTTCGTAGCTCGTCTTCTGTGGATTCCATCCCAAAACCGTCTTCGCCTTAGTCGGATCGCCCCACAGATTGTCCACATCAGTCGGCCGGAACCACTGGGGATTTACGCATACCAACATCTTGCCGGTAGCTGCATTGTAACCCTTCTCATCAATGCCGGTACCTTCCCAGCGGATGGTCATACCGTTAGCCGCAAATGCCTTCTCAGTGAAGTCGCGGACAGTGTGCTGTACACCGGTCGCAATGACAAAATCCTCCGGTTTCTCCTGCTGCATAATCAGCCACATACACTCAACATAATCCTTGGCATAACCCCAGTCACGCAGGGAATCCATATTTCCCAGTTCCAGATGATCCTGCAACCCTTCTGCAATGCGTCCTGCAGCCAGTGTGATCTTACGGGTAACGAAATTTTCACCACGACGCTCAGACTCATGATTGAACAAAATGCCGTTAACAGCGAACATTCCATAAGCATCACGGTATTCCTTCACCATCCAGAAGCCATACTGCTTTGCCACAGCGTAAGGGGAATATGGATGAAACGGTGTGGTTTCTTTCTGCGGAACCTCTTCTACCTTGCCATACAGTTCAGAGGTAGATGCCTGATATACCTTACAGGTCTTTGTCAGACCGCAGACACGGACAGCTTCCAGCACACGCAGGACACCCAGTGCATCCACATCACCGGAATATTCCGGCGCATCAAAGGATACCTGCACATGGCTCTGGGCAGCCAGATTGTAAATTTCATCCGGTCTGATCTCTCCCACCAGACGGATCAGCCCTGAAGAATCAGACAGATCTCCGTCATGAAGTTTAATCACATTTTTTTCGACCAGATGATCGATACGGGCAGTATTTGAAATGGAAGCACGACGTACAATACCGTGAACCTCGTAACCCTTCTCCAGTAAAAATTCAGCCAGATAGGAACCATCCTGACCGGTAATACCGGTAATCAATGCAACCTTAGACATATATTAACCTCAACTTTCCTTTTGATTTACTTTCTGTTGATCAATAGCAACTGTTCAATACCTCCACAGTTACTGCATTTATTTTAGTAAAAAATCCGGAAAGCCTGAATTCACGATATTGCCCTTTCTCCCTGTTTTCTTACATTATCTTGCTCTCTTTTCTCACTTCTCCCACTTCTCTCTGTACTCTAAAGGACTCATGCCTTCCATCTGTCTGAAAACCCGGCTGAAATAATGAGGCTCTCCCAGACCGCATTTATAGCCGATGGTCTTTATCTTTTCGTCGGAAAAGCGGAGCATATATTTTGCCTTCGTGACTCTCCTGTTCATCAGGTAGCTGCTGATACTGACACCAAACTGCTCCCTGAATACACGGGTCAGATAGTATTTACTGATAAAAAAATGCTCTGCCAGAAAATCCAGGCTTATTTTCTCCTGATAATGCTCATCCAGGTACTGCTTTACAGGAAGTACATTCTGTTTTTTCAGATCTGCATCTCTGTGTTTTTCTCCCGGGTGCCAGGACTCATTCATCAGAAGCGTCAGCAGATAATTCAGCTCACTGTTGATCTTCATATCCCGAATGTAATCATCGGAATCTGCCAGCTCATAAATCCTGTGACAGATTTCCAGAAACCCGGAAACAGAAACGGGGTGGAAGACTGCTCTTCCACCCCGCTCTAAATACTTGTCATAAATTGCTGTCATATTCGGACCATAGAAATGTATCCAGGATAAACTCCACAGCTTCTCCGAACTACTGTGTGCATACTGTTTCCTGCAGTCAATAAACACACAGTCTCCTGTGCGAAGAGAATAAGTTCTGCCTTCACAGATGAGCTCACCCTCGCCATCTGTCACTGTAAAAAACAAATAAGAGGACAGGTTACTTCGACCCGTGCTGTGAGGCTTATGTACCCGCAGAGAGCCAATCTCCTGCAAATACAGTAAAGAAGTCCTGGCAAAATTTGACGGTGTATATAAAATCCTGTCAGAGGTGACAACCGGTAATTGTGTATTAACAAATAAATCTTTCATCTGATCTTTTCCTTCGGAATTTCTATTCCCATACAAGATTACAGTCAGCTACGCCAACGAGGCTGTCCATAAATACTTCTTTCAGACGTTCTTCTACCATCTGCCTTGTCACACCCTTTTTCAGTATCACCTGAAGGAAACCACCGCCACCGGCACCACATACCAGCTTTCCGTCCACCAGCTCCTCAATACTGCTGAAAATCTGCTCAATCAAAGTGTTACTGCTTCCGGCATCTATTTTCTTACTCAGTTCCCAGTGATAATCCAGAAGCTTTGCAAAACCGTCTACGTTTCCACGCTCCAGTTCAAAGCGCATCAGTGCTGCTGTTTTCTGGATCTCCTCCAACGCAAACAGACTGTCCGGTTCATTGCCCACATAGCGTCCCACCACATCACGGAGAAGATTTCTCGCCAGACGCCTCTGCCCTGTATAGATCAGGACAAATCTCTCATCCAGTTCCTTCTTTGTCTGCGGTGAAAGCTCTATGTGTGCTACCTGAAGCTGCTGTTGAAGCCCAGGCATGGAGGTTATATATTTAAGACCAGATGTAATACCGCCAACCTGATCCTGCCAACCGCCTCCTGTGGACATAATCTGCTCCATTGCCAGTACATGGGCATATAAATCTTCTTCTGTATATGCGATTCCCATAAATTCAAACACTGCCTTCACACAGGCTGCCGAAAGAATAGATGAGGTGCCAAGACCGGAACCTTTGGGAACATTTCTTACCTCAGAATGCATAACAAAACCACTGCCAAGGCGTTCCAGTATTTCACCCAGAGTATGTCCTTCCCTGGGAATTATTCCGCAGGCAAGAAGGCAGGCCTTCTGCAGGGCAAAAGGATCATAAGGGTCACCTGTGGCCTGCAAAGGCTCAATCGTGTCAAACTCTCCATGAACATCCATATCCCGGCTGTCAAAAACCACCTTCTGCTCAGGAATACTCTCCAATGTCACCTCTACCGGCTTCTCCCCGTTCAAAAGAATAGCGGCATTTAATACAGTCCCGCCCTTTTCATTACAATAGGGCGGCGTATCACTCCAGCCACCTCCCCAGTTCACACGGAGCGGCAGTCTGACTGTATGATGATCTGTGACAATCCTTGCCTGCTCATTATAAGCAAGACTTTTGATCGTCGCTTCCAGAACCTCTGACTGAATAATGCGGAAACATTCCTGCACCTCATTCTCATCCTCGAGGATCACTCCCAGATAATAATGCAGACGCATTTTTTCACCGAAATCTGCTTTTCTCAGACGCTTCTCCAGCCATTCCTTCTGAATCTTTGTCAGAGACTGCAGCTTTCTTATACTCCCTGCAGGAACCTGATCTCTGATTGCCTTTGCAATCCCGTCCATAGTTACCAGATCTGCCATCCGCTTATTCCACGCTATGATAGCATCCGGATCCGCCTCATTAAATCCGGCGCAGAGAGACTTGTGGGAAGCTGCAGTCCATAAAGATCTGTCAAAATCTTTCCCTCCTGTGACAATCTCATAAAGTTCCAGTGCCGCATCTGTTGCCTCCCGGATCGTATCTGCCTCCTGATACAGCGCAGCAGACCACAAGGTATGTGCCTGTCCGTTCTCCTCCCAGAATCTCACTCCAAGTGTATCTTCCAGTTCATCCAGATCCCTGCCAAACAGCCGGTTCTCCTTAGGATTATCATTTACGCCAAAAATACGAACAATAAATTTTCCGTTTCTCTGCTTCAGCCCATGGAGAACAACATTATCAGGAATAACCTGATCCTGCACATCTATGTAAGAGAGCACACTGTGGCTGCCAATCCTGGAATTTCCATGCACATAAGAAACCTCCAGATAACAGTCCTTCCCAACAGATGCCCTGCTGCTCAGTACACTGTTATAGCCAGACACATCACTGCGGATACTGCTGCCCACTTTCCGGCTCCATCCAAGATAATGGTACTCGTCCACACCTCCGTTCATCAGCTCCAGTATCTCCCTGGTCGTTCCAAAATGAATAAACTTCGCAGGTGCCAGACGCAGAAGCTTCATCCTGTAGGGACGCAGCACCTCCCACACACGAGTTCTGGCAGCCATCAGCTCCGGACAGAATTCACCCTCCGGCTTCTCCCTGTAAAAATCCTCCAGCGTAGAATCCGAAGCCAGAGGATAAAGAAAATCAGCGTAAAGAGAAAGACGCGTTCTCTCATTGACATTTCTGTCATAGTCCGCGTCTGTTTCAATCAGTGAATATAAAGATTTCATAATGTCAGTACTAAAGATCAGTGCCCCGGTATCAATATCCACACAACCGGATTCATTGACTGCTCCTGCTTCCCGCAGGACCTCCACAGATTTCTTCTGCAGACAGCACTTCACATTTCCGTCCGGTCCATTCAGATAAACACCATGGTTCTTGCCGGTCTCTACGTTTTCCTTAAAGGATATGGCAGCTGCACCCACATTGTTGTAGTCAATCTGAAGAGGATTAAATAAAAGCAGTACATCTCCCGACAGCAGCACCATCCCTTCACGAATCCGTGAAGGAACAGAGCTCATGCATATCATGAATTCATCAAATAAAGTCGAACTGCGTCCATTGGGTAATTCATGAGGCACCGGCGAAAAAAGCTTACCCAGCGCAGAATACTGGGGAACACGCTTACTGTCCCCGCCTGAATGAATCACCAGCACACGAAGGCTGTCAAAAGATCCTTCCTGTTCATGAAGATATCTCAGAACCTCCAGCGTAGCCCCTCCGGAGCCGACACGCCTGCCATCACGATCCGGGATGGCAACAAACTTCGTGCCTCTCGGCAGGAAGTTCTGCCTGTCTTCAATCTGTTTGCGAAAGCCTTCTGCCTGCTGTTCATTGGAAGCAGTCAGAATCACGTAATCCCAACGTGGGAAGCTACGGAGTTTTAAAGATCTGTTGTAATCGTCCCAGCAGTCATTGTAGGCCTGGGACAGGAAAAGGGAATTTAGATTTGTCATTTGGGAGTCCTCCTTGGGTATAGATTTTTCACAAGTCAAGGCTGTTTTCTATCAAACGAAATGATGCCTTGACAGCTGCTTATGGAAATGATAATGAGGCAATATTCAGTGTAAAAGTGGATCAAAAGAGAGCGTAAATCAAGATATTTCATAGTGTCTGCCCCATGTATAACCAAACATAACGTTTAACCTTTCCCAGTACACCATGAAGTTTTTTTCTTTTACAGACCTTTCTTGATTTTTATTATTCCCCAGTAGCACATACCTCCAAGCACTCCACCAACTGTGTTGTAGAAGATGTCTGATAATTGGAATGTACCAAGCCGTAATAGCAGTTGCAACATCTCTATCATCAAAGAAAAACCGAACGCTATCTTCCCACTTAGCCACAGGGCATTTTTTATAGATCACTGAACAGGTCAGCTTTGTACACACCATTCTCCTGCATCTTTCTAAAGCTGTCTTTCACAGATGCGACATCTTCGTGATAGGTCATACCGTACCAGGTATCGTTGGTTTTCAGAACCTTCACTGACATCTTTCCCTGCTCCAACAGCTCACCGATGAAGACAGGAATCAGATACTCAGCCTTTAGCGGATTGCTCGGTACTTCTTTATCGAAGAACTCCTTAAATCCGTTCTCCAGCACATCCAGGAATCCCGGTGTCAGCCCCCACATGTTCATAGAAACCAGAGAATTCACATCAACAGCCACTCCGCCTGCTTCTGCGCCATCTGCAGTCTTCACGATATTCCTAGTTTCTACAATTTCAGTCAAGTTTCCATTCTCATCCATCTTGCAGATACCACGAGTCACACCGCCGTTATCAGACAGAGTGTTACTCAGCACAAAGCCTGCCATGCAGGACTTGCCACCATTCATCAGATACTCATGAATAGCTTTGAAGCCTTCCCTGCCATAGTAATCGTCTGCATTGATCACAATAAAGGGAGTCTTGATAACCTTCTTTGCAGCAAGTACAGCCTGTCCGGTTCCCCACGGCTTTGTACGACCTTCCGGTAAAGTTCCCGGAATATCCTTAATATCCTGGAAAACATAGTCTACAGTTACATCATGAGCGGAGCAGACAGAAGCAATACGATCACCAATGACCTCTTTAAACTCCTTCTCAATATCCTTACGGATGATAAATACTACATGGTTGAATCCAGCCTTAATCGCATCATGGATTGAGTAGTCCATGATGATATGGTCAGTATCGTCGACCGGTTCCAATTGCTTTATTCCTGTTCCAAAGCGGCTGCCGATTCCGGCCGCCATGATAAGTAATGTTGTTTTCATAATCTCTCCTTGCTGTGCTTACATTGCTTTAATTGGGTATCCCTTAACACATACAGATTCGTATATTTATCTTATGATTATTTGTTTCGACTAGCTATATTCATAGGTTCCGACTCAAGTACCCACTAAAAATTCATATTATACTTTTTTTAGAAAGCTTTTAGGATATGTTCACTCATTTTATCGGTATTTCATAGGGTCTGACCCCGTTTCATAAAATTGGACAGGGTCCTATAAAACGTATGATCCATTCATGGTCAAGATGCTGGAAGAACCCTTTAATGTCTGCATCCAATACATATCTTGTTGGTTTTCTCTCCAACATCAGGTTTAATTTTCGGATTGCTTTATGACATCCCCTGTTGGGTCGGAATCCCATCATTTCATCATAGAATATAAGTTCAAACACCGCTTCCAGTATTCTGCGCAGGGCTTCCTGCACCAGCTTATCTTCATAACAATAAATACTGAGCGGTCGCATCTTTCCATTATCCTTTGGTATTTCCACCATTCTTGCCGGTTTCGGCTTATAGGACTTCTTCTTTAGACGTTCTATAAGAGCGTTTATGTTTTCTTCCAGATTTCTCCCGTATTCCTCTTTGGTAATCCCATCAATTCCTACAGCTTTCGTTCCATCCATCCGGATATGACAGCTCTTAAGCATTTCTTTATTTATCAGATGTCCTAAAGAAGTAAATACCATATCAGAATTTTCCTTTGATAATTGTGATATTCTCGCCAATTTCGTTTCCATTAGTACCTCTATCTCTGTGTATAGCTAATGTTTCCTCTTTGATATAGTTTCGCAATTGCATCATGAATTGAGTAGTCCATAATAATATCCGGCTCCAACTGCTTGGTTCCTGTTCCGAAGCGGCTACCGATATCGGCCGATCAGAATAGATCGTTGTCTGCTACTCTCTATCATTTATTTTTTTCTTAACATATCTCCGTTATCTTTTTGTTTTAGTTTATTCAAAAAATTTATAATTATCGGATAAAATGTAGAATCTTTCTTGATTTTCCAATAAATTACACATGCCCCTAAAAAGGCAGTTCCTCCGAGCAGTATTTCAAGTATACTTCTTTGAAACAATGAAGTATCTTTAATAAGAACTGCCACTTTACGAACCAAACCATACATTAATATACCCAAAATAATATATTGAAAATTTTTTCCTATTATTTTTAGCGTATTTAAATAATTAAAGCATATAAAAATCTGAATAAAACATACGATTAGTTCTGAAATGAGAGTTGCATATACAGCTCCTACTGCATCAAATTTTCTTATCAATGAATAATTCAAAATCAGATTAATAAACGCTCCAATAAACACTGATATAATATAGTATTTTTCGTTATCATTTGGAATTAAAATCTGATTTACTAAAACTATTGAAATAGCCTTGAAGAAAATCACAAATGTCAAAAAAGAAACAAGTGAAACGCATGGTAGAAATTCTCTGCCAAAGAAAAGTGGAACGAATTCCTGAGATACTGCCAGAATTCCAAAAGCAATTGCTGAACACATAAACATCACCAAAGAAATCGATTTTTCCACTACTTTTTTATATTCCATTATTTTATTTTCAGAAATCAATGATACAATCCGTGGTAATGACACTGTTCCCAATCCAGTAATTATTCCTAGTGGTATATTAACTATTTTATCTGCACTGGAATAATATCCTACCTGTTCATATGTGCTCAATACACCTAGCATCGTTTTATCCATTTGCTGGTAGATGCTCATAGCAACAATCGGAATAAATAGTGCAATACATGGTTTTATATGAGCAATCATTTCATAAAAGGTAGTTTTTGTTCCTTTAACATATTTTTTCACCTGTGAAATAAGGTATATATCGCTTAATATTGTTCCTATTACTAAAATAAACGCATATATCAATATATCATTCCGGGATCTCACAAATATAAATACACCCAACAGTGTGATTAATTTTATAATCAGATTCCTATTAACCGTCAGCTTAACTTTTTCCATTCCCCAAAAGAACCAGTTTATATCTATAAAACAATTTATAATCCATAATGATTCTATAAAATATAATGACTTATGTTCTGGAATACATAAGCTTATAAACAATAAATAGATGGCAACAACTACCGTCGCCATTAAACACTGTAATTTTCTTATACTTGAGAACGTATGCGCTAGAGCGTGTCTGAAAAATAAAAATTGCACAAAACGCATGTTTTATTTCCCTTTTTCATGATAAAATAAAGAAAAAGGGGTGTTCACTATGTTGAGACGATATGAGTTGACTGATTAAGAATGGCTTCGCATTGAACCTTTATTACCTCCTGAAAATACTGGAAAACAAGGACGTCCAAGAAAAGACAATCGTATCATTATGAATGGAATTGTATGGCTTGCACGTAGTGGGGCACCTTGGCGCGATCTTCCTGAACGTTATGGTTCATGGAAAACTGTCTATAGCCGATTCCGAAAATGGATCGATGATGGTATCCTTGATAATATTTTCCGTATTTTAAGTCTTGAAGCAGAATTGGAAGAATTATCCATTGATGCTTCTATTATCCAGGCTCACCAGCATAGTGCCGGTGCCAAAAAAGGGGGCCTTCAAATGAAATCGGGCATAGCCGTGGAGGAGCCAGCACCAAAATCCATGCGGCAGTAGATGCCTATGGATATCCAGTTTATTTAATGATCAGTGAGGGACAGCGTAATGATATCAATTATGCAATCCCTTTGCTCGATCAAATTGAAATAAACGGAAGCAATGTGTTAGCTGACCGAGGATATGACAGTAATAAATTACTTGATTATGTGTACGCCCGCGGTGGAGAGCCAACCATTCCATCCCGAAAGGGAGCTAAATTTGAACGTCATTGTGATTGGTGGTTATACAAAGAACGCCATTTAGTAGAAAAGTATTTTCTGAAATTAAAAGCATTCCGACGAATCGCCACACGTTATGACAAATTAGCTGCAACTTACTTGGGATTTATTTGTATCGCCTCAATATTAATTTGGTTAAAATAAACAATTTAAAATGTTTTTCAGACACGCTCTAGCACTGAATTTTTTATGTAGATCTGTCATAGGCTAAAACAGATATTTACTACAACAAAGTCCGCACACTATATGCTCTTTTACATACAATGTGCGGACATGTTATTTTTTATAATTAAACATTTTCAAAACTTCCGAAGTTTCTCACACCGACCCTTCCCTCTTCAACACCGTCATCACCGTCTTAAACAGTATCTTAATATCCAGGCCAAAATTCCAGTTACTGATATATTCTGTATCCAGTCTTACAACTTCTTCGAAGTCTGTAATGTCACTTCGTCCGCTTACCTGCCACATACCAGTGATTCCCGGTTTAATAGCGATTCGAGCCCTGTGATGTAATTCATATTGACGCAGTTCGTCCTGAAGGATCGGACGAGTTCCTACAAGGCTCATGCTCCCATTTAGCACATTCCAGAACTGTGGGAATTCATCAAGAGATGTTTTCCTAATAAATTCGCCGATTCCGGTTTTTCTGGTTCCGTCCGGCAAAATCTTATTTCCGATTACTCGGGGATCGAAATCGAGTTTGAACATACGTCCATCACTCATTTTGTTCTGAGCCATCAATTCTGCTTTCCGTTCTTCTGCATCCATATACATACTCCGGAATTTGTACATCTTAAATGGCTTTCCGTTTTTTCCAATCCTTGTCTGTGAGAAGAAAATCGGACCCGGAGAACTGATGTAGATAGCCGGTGCTATGAAAATAAAAATGATTCCTGTCAGGAAGCAGCCCACCAGTCCTCCCAGGATATCCAGTACTCTTTTTGCCAATGCCTGTCTGTCTGTGGCATAGTTCATGGTGGTTGTCAGAACTGTATATCCGCCAATTGCCTCCACAAATTGTTTCTGTCCGGGAGTACTTCTGACTTTTGCCAGGTTTACATGGACCGGCATTCCCATTTCCAGCAACTCTTCTATCAGTTCCTGAGGGTATGGATATGTTTCATCTACATTTACAAAGACCTCATCTACCCACTGCTGACAGATAAAGGATGGTGCATTATTTAAGTCTGCTACTACCTGGACTCCTGCAATTTCTTTCCCTGTCATATCTTTATCAATGAGTATCAGACCATTGATGTTGTAACGGTTATAATTGTGTTCTTTTACATTTTGGATTACTTTTGATGCAAGGTCATAATTGGTTACAATGTAGAGAGAATGCTCTCCACCTTCTGCCATTTTATGCAGCAGACGTTTTTTCCATATTATTCTTGTACAATAGGATAAAAGCACATAGAAAATTCCCATAAGATAAAGGATTATTCTTGAAAAGGTATGTCCGCCACTGACAGTAAACAGGTACAGACCACTTGCCAGTTCGATCAGGATCATCTGCTGGATAACAGAGCGCAGCTCCTGATAACGTCCTCTTCTCAGAACTCCTTTATAAGATTCAAACAAAATGATCAGGAACAGATCCACCAATATGACAAATATCATCACATTGCGATAAATTCCCAGTGTAAACAGGTTCCTGACAGAACCGTTTCGAATCAGATACGCCAGTATTAAAGCCATAAATAAACACACAAGATCAATTAATATGAAATCTTTGTGTTTATACCATCCTCTTGATTTTTTCCTGTACATACGTTTTCCTAACCTCTCCTTCTTTTTTATTCAAAAAGGCATATTTACAGAATCATTTTCCTGTAAATATGCCATCATTTTTTATTATTCTTTTCTTATAATTTCCAATCCCACCTTCATTTCTACTGTTCTTCCGAACATTTCTATTTCCAGATATGCTGTTCTTTTATGCCGGTCTATCCTGCGGATATTTCCTTCCATTCCCATCAGAGGACCTGCCAGAATCTGCACTCTGTCATTCTCGATAATGCCGGAAGACATCTCTACAAGCTGTTTGTCTGTGCCTATTTTCATAAGCAAATCTATTTCTTCCTGAACCAGTGGGACGATCTCATCGCCGGTTCCGATCAGCTTCGTCAGTCCGATGACTTTCCTGAGTCCATTTACCAGCTTTTCCGGATTTTCGGCAATTAAAAAGACATACCCGGGAAAGAGGATTCTTTCCTGGATATGCCATTCGCCCTGAAATCGTTTCTTCTGTTGGTAATATGGGATAAAGCAGCGTTCTAAGACATTGCTGTTTATTAACCGCTGACACTGACAGCGGATGTTTTCTTCGGTGCCTGTGCGCACTTGCATCACATACCACACTGGATATCTTACCTCCGTATTCTGGGTATGCTTCGCCATTCTGCCTGTGTTACAAGGCAGACTCATACTTCAAGATATGTATTATCCATATCTTCAAACGCGGCAAAGCGACGATTTAAAGACAAAAAGATTTACGTCGTGTTTTATTATAACTACATCAATAAAAAAATGCAACATATTCCTACAAAAAAACAGCCGCCATCTCTGGCGACTGCGTTCTGATTCCGAATTATTGATTATTTCGCGTCTGCGATTACCATGAAGAAATCTCCATCGTTTAAGTTAACAGTAAGAGTTTTTCCCTCTTTGTCAATATTAACCGGATCAATGACTACAAACTTCTTTGCGCCGTCTTTGCTGTAGACCCAAAGCTGAATACCTTCCATAGTGTCTGTAAGACTCGGAACATTAAGCTTTACTTCATATGTTCCGTCATCATTAGGCTTTGCTTCTTCTGGCTTCAGTACGTTGAATTCATTGACAAATGTAACAATCATTTTTCCTTCGAGTTTAGCAATGGCATCTTCAAGGTCTGCCTTGTCTGCTTCATCTACGGAAAGGGATTTCAATACTTTTATGAAATCTTCCATCTTCATTGTTCCATCATTGATTTGTTTAAAAGCATCTGCCAGATCTTTATATTTTGCCTGCAGATCAGCAAAGCCCTGTGTTTTCTCAAGTTCCTTAACAACTTCATAAATTGAAGACTGTTCAGAATCCACAGTAGTTTCGCTTGTCCTACTTGGCGCTACCGCGGCCAGATCACTCGTGTTGCTTGGCGCTGCACCGACACCTACAGTAGCACATCCTACTCCAAGGGCAGTTGCTAAAGCAAGTGTCATAAATTTCTTCGCGATTTTCATAATGCACCTCTCCTTTTGGATTAATTTTTATATAGATAACCGTACAGAATGTCTGCACGGACTATCTCTGAATAAAATAATAACAATGATAATTATTTATCACAGTACAGTGTATTCTGCATTCATTATACTATGACTAATACAATCAGATTTTCTCATAAAACATGGAAATAATCAAGTCCGACAACGCATCTTCATCAATATGGTACTCATCAAAGTTCTCCCCATGTGTTCCCTCACCCGGTACTGTCTCTGTATCAGTGATTCCATTCTGTGATGCAGCCAGCAATTTGGCAAATATGTCATTCCCCATATTTGTAACTGTATAGCTTTTAACACTGTCATAGAGACCTGTTACAAATCCGGCGTCCTCTCCTGCTTTTTCCTGTGCCTTCTGCACCAGTGCCTGAAGAAAGGTTTTCTGTCTCTCCTGACGGACCAGAGCACTCTGGGTTTTGTCAATGTCACGATATCTTACAAACTGTTCTGCAGTTTCCCCTGTGATATCCACAACAGCACCTTTTTTATATTCCGGATTCACATCTGCGAGACTGTCATCAGGGATTGTGAGCTGTATTCCACCTACGAAATCTGTGATCACTGAAATGCCATCCATATTCATGGAGCAATACCCCTGGATTGGAAGTCCATCCAGCATATTGGAAACTGCTGTTTTCATCAGTTCACAGCTTTTCTCTTTCCCGTCCCCAAAGGCATACTGTATATTCAGATGATCTGTTGTCTCTCCAAGGCTCTGACCATATGGATTAAAGACTTCTATCCTGGTCATGGAATCTCGTGGAATAAACAGAACCTTTATCTTCTCTGTTGCACGATCCATGGACACCAGAAAAATTGCATCTGCCTGCCCGGCATCTGCCTGTGACTGATAAGTATCTACAGCTTCTCTTGTATCAATTCCCAGGAATAAATAATTGCTGAGATGATCGTTATATTTATATGTCTCACCTTTATATTCCACGGTATCACTGTTTTGGTTCAAATCCGTCTGATTCCGGCTGTCACTGTTCTGACCGCCGTTTTGTGGCAATGCAGCATTTTTCTGGCTTAACAGATAATAACCGCCGCCAAGAATGGAAAGAACTATGATCAGGATAATAATCAAAAGCATACAGACCTTGCGCTGTCTGATGGCTTTTCTTGTGTTTTTTTTCATTTTCCTTCCTTCAATCTCTGTATTTCAGTTATCTCATCAGTTTTTGCTGATGTAATTAAGCTCCTGCAGCTTCTGCAATATTGCCTCTGCCATTGCCTGCTGAGCCTCATAGGTAGAAGACGGCTGTGCAGTCACATCTGCAAGACTGATATAGTGTTCTCCCCATTTCTGGCTGAGCACCTGATCCAGTGCTTCAGAGGTTACGCTTCCGTCCAAAGGGCGTGTTCCTACTACAATAAACTGATCTTTATTCTGAAATGTATTTAAAATCTGTTCCTGCTGGTCTGCCAGTTCTGCAGAATCATGATTCCAGCCGCCATAATATCCCATGAATATAACAGGAATACAATCCATATCATTTCTTGTAGTCTGTTCTTCTGTCAGATCACGTATTCCGGTCTCTGTTACATTCAGCTGGGCACCGTTTGCAGCCTGCTGATGTCTGGTAATATAGCCCTGAATGGTTTCATCACTTACACCAGCCATCTTCATCATGGAAAGAGTGCCGCCTCCCTGAAGTGTTTTATTGATCACTGTCATATTATAGCCATTATCGGTCAGAAGCTTCTGAAGTACCGCCATATAGGAATATGTATTGGATTCTTCCCCATTGATCAGATCATCTCCCCAGCACACAATACCTGAAGCAGCTGCCGTCTTATCTTTTGTATCTTCTGTCTTATCTGCATCTTCTGTGTCAGCTGTATCCGTTTTTTCTGTGTCTTTTGTGTCTTCTGTGTTCTTTGATTTAATGTCTTCTGTATCTTCTGCTTCTTCGGAAGATATCTCCTCCAGCTCTTTTGCACGTTCTTTTACTGCTTCGTAATCTTCAATCCCACTCTGCTGGTCGTCCGCAATTTCTGACAGGTGTCTGGATTCCTTCTGTTCCGATTTATAACTGGTCACAAGAATAAAGCCCAGGAGAACTGCCAGCAGAATGCAGATAAAGCCCAGTAAGATATTTGCCTTTTTTATTTTTTTATTCCTTATTTTGCTCACTTTTCCAAATTCTCCTTTATCATTGATCATGGTTTCTGTCTTACTGCCAGATAACTGCCCGTATTATTTAATCTGGGCTTCTTCGTCGCTTCTGCGATAATACTCTCCATAATGCTTATAATAGGAAGAATAATATTTGTCATCACTGGTATCTATCTTGTTCATAACAGCTCCAAGAATACGGCATCCGCTTCTTTCCAGCTGCTTAAATGCTTTCTGTGCATCCCGGTACCTGACATTTCCCGGTTCGATCAGAAAGATTGCACCATCGCAGCATCTTCCGATCACTGCCGCATCAATTACTGTTCCAATAGGCGGTGTATCGATCAGGATATAATTATAATATTCTCTGATTTCCTTTAAGAATACCTTAAAGATATTCTCACTGAGAAGTCCTGACGGGTTCGGTGCACTTGGACCTCCGAATATGATATCCATATTCGGAAAGTTTGTAGAATAAATAACCTCCTGTAATCCCACCTGACCGCTCAGAAGCTGTGAGAGACCTTTCACTTCCTCTTCCACACCCAGTCGTCCGGCATATGCAGTCTTCCTGATATCCGCATCCAGAAGGAGAACCTTCTTGCCAATACTCCCAAGCTCCTGGGCAAGACTGAGTACTATATCACTCTTACCTTCGTTTGGATAACAGCTTGTAACCAGAATTGTCTTTATGCTCTGACCCGACAGCTGAATATTGGTACGCAGAGTTTTGATCGCCTCACTGTAAAAATAATCCGGATTTCTTTTATCTGTTAAATTGAGTTTCTTCATTGCTCAGATTCCTCCATCAGTTTAATGGTGCTTCTTATTCTTGTTCTTTGATTTCCTGTTCTTCGAATTTATAAAATCTTTTCTGTCAGGAACCTTGGCAAGAACAGAAACTCCCAGGTATTTCTCAATATCTTCCTCTGTCTTAATAGTATCATCCATTACAGCGTATACAACCACGATTGCCGCACATGCAAGGAAACCGAGTAAGAAGCCGAGTGCTGCATTCTTCTTTACGCTTGGAGAAGTTCTTACAGTAGCAATCTTACCAACTTCAATAATCTTTGGCGGAATAACTTCCATTTTATCGCCAATATAGGATGAAGAAACATTCGCAATCTCATCTACGATCTTCTTTGCCATTTTAGAATCTGTATTATTGACAGTAATCTCAAGGATACGGGTATCTGTAGGATTATTGATACTTACGCTTCCTTTCAGCTGTTCTGCAGTCATATCCAGATCCAAATCTGAAATCACCTGTTCCATCACAGGGGTACTTGTGATCAGAACTGTATAATCACTGGTCAGGCTGGCACCTAACTGCAGATCCGCCAGTGATGTCAGTGTGGTTTCTTTCGAAAGTACAAGGATACTGGATGTGGAGCTGTAGATCGGTGTCATTAAAAACTGCGTATATGCTGCTGCAATACAGCCTCCGACAAGAGCAACCATCAGTACCAGAAGGATTTTTTTCTTGAGCGCATAAAATATTTCCAGTAAGTCGATTTCGACTTCATCATCATTTGCATCGGGTCTCTGTGCTTTGCTGCTCTCAAAGTTACTGTTCAAATTGTCTAACATCTGATAATTTCCTTTTCCCTTTTTTCTTTATAGTTTTGTACATTACTGTTCACAGGTAATATTCTGTCTTATGTATTTCTGAAAGTAAACAGCAAAATTGACATAAACCGATTTTATTGTATATCAGCCAATAAAAAAAGTCAATCTGTAGCCTCATGTTTTTGTTTCTGTTTCAGAATTTCTGCAGGATTATGAATAAACAGTTCATCTGCATAGTCCTGCCCGAATTTCGCTGAAACCATACGATATGCCTCTCCAATCCTGCTACTCCTCTTTGTACTGTTGTGACAGTCTGATCCAACGAAATGAAGGAGTCCGTCTTTCATGATTTTATTACAGTACCGTTTAGTAAAAAATCCGTCTTTTCCTGTGATGCTGTCTGCATTGATCTGCATATAGACACCCATATCTGCCAGTTCTTCCACAAAATCCAGACTGTTGCGTGTGGCTTCGTAACGTTCTATATGTGCCATGATCGGCTTATATCCTCCGGAGAGCAATGCACCGAGACGTTCCCGTATATAGCTTTCTTCCGAGTTATGGGAAAATTCTGTAAGAACATACCGCGAACCGGCCATTGTCATTACTTTCTGTTCTCTGAGCATGGGAAGCATCTCCATATTGGCGTGAAACTCACATCCCAGATACACATGGAGATCCGGGCTGATCTCTGATGCCGCTTTCTCCACCAGTCTGAACTGCTCTCTGACTTTCTCCACAGGTGTTTCAAACATCCGAAAGCGGAAATGGGGAGTTGCGATAACCGTCCGCACGCCCTGTTCATATTCCATCCGGAGTAATTTTACGGTTTCTCCTATATCTGTGGCTCCATCGTCTACACCGGGTACAATATGACAGTGTATATCATAAATTCCTTTTATGGACATCCTATCTCCTTCCTGACTGTCTGCAGCATTACTCTGATGCTCCTGTAGCTGCTGACCACATTCGTAATCTGAAAAAACAATCAACCGGCTCTGTATGATCATCCTCATACAAAGCCGGTTTCTGAATATTTATGAGTATTCTCTTGATTATTCTTCTGTAGCTTCCTCAGCCGGTGCCTCAAGAGCTTTCATGCTCAGGCTGATCTTCTTGTCTTCGCCGTTGAAGTCAACAACCTTAGCTTCGATCTCCTGTCCGATTGACAGTACGTCTGCAGGTTTGGCAACGTGCTCTCTGGAAATCTGGGATACGTGAAGGAGTGCATCTACACCAGGTGCAAGCTCTACGAATGCACCAAAGTCTGTCATACGTGCAACTTTACCTTTAACTACGTTTCCTACAGCGAAGTCCTCAGCTGCTGTGAGCCATGGATTTGCTTCCGGGAATTTAAGGGAAAGTGCGATTTTCTCTCCGTTGATCTCTTTGATAAGAACTTTGACTTTATCGCCAACAGTGAATACTTTCTTCGGGTTCTCTACTCTGCCCCAGGACATTTCGGAGATGTGAAGAAGTCCGTCTGCTCCGCCAAGATCGATGAATGCACCGAAATCTGTAACGTTCTTAACTGTTCCTTCAACTGTGTCGCCAACATGGATCTTCTCCATTAATTCTTTCTGTTTCTCTGCTTTCTCAGCAAGAAGAAGCTGTTTACGGTTACCGATGATGCGGCGTCTTCTCGGGTTGAATTCTGTGATAACGAATTCGATCTCCTGATCTGCATATTTGGAAAGGTCTTTCTCGTATGTGTCGGAAACGAGGCTTGCAGGAATGAATACTCTTGCTTCGTCTACGTTTACACAGAGTCCGCCGTCAAGTACCTGAGTTACAGGAGCTTTTAATACTTCCTGATTCTCAAATGCTTCTTCAAGACGTTTGTTGCCTTTCTCTGCTGCCAGTCTCTTGTAAGTAAGAGTAACCTGACCTTCTCCATCGTTTACTTTGAGAACTTTTGCTTCCATTGTGTCTCCAACGTGAACAGCATCTGTGAGTACAAGGCTTGCATCGTTAGAGTATTCGTTCTTTGTGATAATACCGTCTGCTTTATAACCGATATTCAGAATAATCTCATCTTCTTTTACATCGATGACAGTACCCTGTACAATCTCTCCATTTCTGATAGTCTTTACGGAATCTTCCAGCATTTGTTCAAAACTTAATTCTGACATGTTCTTGAACCTCCTCAATAATTTTGTTTGGGGTGGAAGCCCCTGCTGTAATACCTACATAACTACTGCATTGGAACATTTCAGAATCCAAGTCTACAGGTGTTTGTATATAGTAAGTATTTCCACATTCCTTTTTACATATTTCAAACAGCTTTTGAGTATTGGAACTGTGCCGACCGCCTACGACCAGCATAGTGTCTACCTCTCCGGCTATGTTTTTTGCTTCTCTCTGCCGTTCTTCGGTAGCATTACAAATAGTGTTTAAAATATTGAGAATATTTAAAACATTATTATCATACCTCTTTTTGCAAAGAATTTCAACTAAATCTTTAAATTTGTTGTAATTAAATGTCGTCTGGGACACAATACTTATTTTTTTGCCTTTTTGGGGTACAAATGCTTCGGCTTCTTCTTTGTTTCTGATCACCGTGTACGGTCCCTGACACCAGCCGCAGATGCCCTGTACTTCGGGGTGGTCTTTGTCACCGATGATGATGATGTGGTTTCCTGCAAGGCTTTCTTTTTCCACGATCCTGTGGATTTTCAGGACGAAGGGGCAGGTCACATCTACGTAGGAGATGTTTTTTTCTTTCAGCTTATCGTAGATGGGTTTACCTACGCCGTGAGAGCGGATGACTACTGTTCCGTTCTGCAGGGTGTCATCCGGGGAATCCAGGTCTGCTTCTGTGATAACGTGGACGCCACGGGCTTCCAGATCCGCTACTACGCCTTCATTGTGGATGATCGGACCCAGAGTGTAGATTGGTTTCTGTTCTGTGCCGATCAGTTCGTAGACTTTGTCTACTGCCCGTTTGACGCCGAAGCAGAAGCCTGCTGTTTCTGCTACTTTTACTTTCATTACTAATCCTCTTAATTTATATTCATTGCCATTCTTCTGGAATTTATAGCAATCCTCTGAAATAATGTATCTTAATCCAACTCATCAGAGCGTGAAATCCTGTGTCAGATATCTTTGCGTGTGTCATCTTCTGATGAACTACAGGCAGTTATCTGATCATTTCTGCACCTTTTCTTTATATACATTAAGAATCGCATTTACAACATCATCAATTCCCATTTCCGAGGAATCTACGAGCACTGCGTCGTCTGCCTGTTTCAGAGGGGAGATTTCGCGGTTCATGTCGCGTTCGTCACGTTCGATGATATCTTTGCGGATCTGGTCCAGGTCGAAGGCTTCTCCCTTCTGTTCATATTCCAGTGCTCTTCTTTTGGCTCTGGTGTCTGCGCTTGCTGTGAGGTAGATTTTTACTTCTGCGTTTGGAAGGATGGTTGTGCCGATATCTCTGCCGTCCATGACTACGTCGTTTTTCTCTGCCAGAGTTCTCTGAAGTTTCAGAAGGTGGGCTCTGACTTTCGGGTTTGCGGAGCTTTTGGATGCCATGTTTCCTACCTGTTCGGTGCGGATCATAGCATTTACGTTCTCTCCGTTGAGGATGACAATCTGTTCTCCGTTTTTGTATTCGATGGAAATGTCAGCGCCGGAACATACAGCCTCGATCTCTTCCTGATTTTCTCCGTTTACGCCATGGTTCAGAAGATATAAAGCCATTGCCCTGTACATGGCTCCTGTATCTACATAGATAAATGATAATTCTTTCGCTACTTTCTTTGCGATGGTGCTCTTTCCTGCTCCTGCAGGTCCGTCGATAGCTATGTTACATCCCATTTTCGTGATTCCTCCTGTTTCTATTATTTAATAACGTATAGTCGAATCATATCATAGTTATATAGCAATTCCATAAAATACTGCAGGCAATCCAGTCCATCATAGCGTGAAGTCCTGCGTCAGATATCTTTGTCGTGCATCAGCACGCCTGCAGATATCTTCCTTGTCCTTTGCACTCTGCCGAACTGTCCTGATTGCATTATTTTGTGTAATTGCTTAATTTGCTTACTGTATCGCCTGCGCTGCCAGATATGCGGTAGACCAGGCAATCTGTAAGTTATATCCACCTGTCACTGCATCCAGATCCAGTACCTCGCCTGCGAAGTAAAGACCTGAGATTTTCTTTGATTCCATTGTTCCGGGGTTGATCTCTTTGACAGAGACGCCGCCTCTGGTGATGATGGCTTCTTTGAACTCACCCATTCCTGTGATTGTGAAGGGGAAGGCTTTGATAAGGTCAATGAAGTGCTGGCGTTCTTCTCTGGAGATATCGTGGATTTTCTTCTCTGCGGGGATTCCACCCAGTTCCAGCATTACCGGAGTCAGAGATGACGGGAAAAGTACGCCAATCACGTTCTTGAACTGTTTGTTTGGTCCTGCTTCAAATTCGCGCAGGATCCTGGCATCCAGCTGTTCTCTGGTGAGTGCCGGCTTCAGATCCAGATATGCGGACAGTTCGCCGTTTGGTGCTTTCGCCAGTTTTGCACCGATGTGGGCACTGGCGGAGAGGATCATTGGACCTGTGACTCCGAAATGGGTGAACATCATCTCTCCGAAATCCTCGTAAAGTACTTTCTTTCCATTCTTTATGGTAAGTCCTGTATTCTTAAGGGAAAGTCCCTGAAGCTTAGGGACATAGTCTTCTTTTGTCTTTAATGGCACAAGGGAGGGAGCAATATCCGTGACTTTCAGTCCCAGTTCTCTTGCGAAGCGGTATCCGTCACCTGTGGAACCTGTACTCTGATAAGAGAATCCGCCAGTTGCCACGATGACTGCATCGCCTTCCATGAAGGTTCCGTCTGTAAGGATGACTCCTGTGATCTTCTCCTGCGGTATGTCAGGTGATTTTTTTCCTTTTCTGCCTTTTCCTGCAGCAGATCCTGATTCTGTTAATGCGGCTTCTGATTCAAGGGTATTTACGGAATCTGTTACAGATTCCGTTACAGGTTTCTTTACGATTTCCTGTACAGCAGTATGAAGATGAATCTTTGCTCCTGCTTTCTTCAGCTCACGCTCCAGAGCGCGGATGATGTCTGAAGAATGGTCAGACTGTGGGAATACTCTGTTTCCACGCTCTACCTTCAGAGGGACACCTGCTTTCTCAAAGAACTCCATTACATCCTGAGGGGTAAATGAATAGAAACTGCTGTAGAGGAACTTGGGATTGCTCATCATTGCAGTAAAGAGTTCTTCTGTGTCGCAGGCATTTGTCACATTGCATCTGCCTTTTCCTGTGATGAAGACTTTCTTTCCCAGTTTCTCGTTCTTCTCTAATATATGAACTTCATGATGGTTACGGGCTGCAAAAACCCCTGCCATCATTCCGGCGGCTCCGCCGCCGATTATTATAACTTTGCTCATGGAATATTCTCCTGTATTTATTTTACCCTGCAGATTGTCTATTTCATCATGGTTCCACGTCTCCGCTTCGCTACGATCAATATAGATATGTACCACTGGCAGCATATACCCATTGGCACATTATATTCCCGGGTATCATATTCTTTCATAATAACGCAAAGGAGCCTGCTTGCGCAAGCTCCTTTTTTCGTTTGGACATATTTAATTACTGATCAATTATACAGGATATGCTCCGTTCTTTTTGTCAGCTGCTTTCTCGTCAACTTTTGTTTTCTGAGCCTGACGGTATTTGAAGAAGTCCATAGCTACCTGTGGGAACAGTGCGTATGTTAATACGTCTTCATCCTGTTCCTTGTACTGAGCCATTTCGCTCTCAAGTTTTTCAAGCTCGTTGTCAAGAAGGTCTGCAGGACGGCATGTAATCGGTTTCTCATCGCCGATGCACTTCTTCTGTACTTCCGGATTAAACGGTTTTACAGTTGCGCCGTATTTTCCTAACAGGATATCTTTTGTTTCTTTTGTAACCATTTTGTATCTCTCGCCCATGAGTACGTTGAATACAGCCTGTGTACCAACGATCTGAGAAGACGGAGTAACAAGCGGCGGTTCACCAAGGTCTTTACGTACACGCGGAACTTCCTCGAGAACATCGTAGAATTTGTCTTCTGCGTGCTGTTCTTTCAGCTGGGAAGTCAGGTTGGAGAGCATACCGCCCGGTACCTGATACAGTAAAGTCTTGATGTTAACACCAAGGTTCTTAGGATTGAGCAGTCCGCTGTCAAGAGCTTCGTCACGGATCGGACGGAAGTAGTCAGCGATCTCGGAGAGAAGCTTCTGATCAAATCCTGTGTCGTATGGTGTATCCTTGAATGTCTCAACCATAACCTCTGTTGCAGGCTGGGATGTTCCCAGTGCAAATGGAGACATTGCTGTATCGATGATATCCACACCTGCTTCTACTGCTTTTAAGTAAGTCATGGAAGCTACACCTGAGGTGTAATGTGTATGAAGGTCGATCGGGATCTTAACTGTTTCTTTTAATGCTGTTACAAGCTCTGTAGCTTTGTTTGGAAGGAGAAGACCTGCCATATCTTTGATACAGATGGAATCAGCGCCCATATCTTCAATACGTTTTGCAATGTCTGTCCAGTATTCCATTGTGTAAGCATCTCCTAATGTATAGGAAAGAGCTACCTGTGCATGAGCCTTCTCTTTGTTTGCAGCGCTTACAGCTGTCTGAAGGTTACGAAGGTCATTGAGACAGTCAAAAATACGGATGATGTCGATTCCGTTTGCAGCAGATTTCTGTACGAAGTATTCTACAACGTCATCTGCGTATGGACGGTATCCAAGGATGTTCTGTCCACGGAAAAGCATCTGAAGTTTTGTGTTCTTGAAGCCGTCACGTAATTTACGAAGTCTTTCCCATGGATCTTCGTGAAGGAAACGAAGGGATGCATCGAATGTTGCACCACCCCAGCACTCTACTGCGTGATAGCCGACTTTATCAAGTTTATCTACGATCGGAAGCATCTGTTCTGTGGTCATACGTGTTGCGATCTGGGACTGATGAGCATCACGGAGAATGGTTTCCACAATTTTAACAGGTTTTTTCTCTAATTCTGCCATTATTAAATCTCCTTTATAGTTCTGTTTAATCGGATATTCGCAATCCGCTTCGCTACTTGCTCATAACCAAATAGCTGCTCCGCAGCTTATCAGAAGGAGTTGCACTCCTCCTGATACAAGCAAGATAGCTTGCTTGATTTGGTTATACTCCGAAAATAGCCATGAATGTTCCGGCTGCTACGGCTGTACCGATAACACCGGCAACGTTCGGACCCATTGCGTGCATCAGAAGGAAGTTTGTAGGATCTGCCTCTGCACCCACTTTCTGGGATACACGGGCTGCCATAGGTACTGCGGATACACCTGCGGAACCGATCAGCGGGTTGATCTTTCCATGAGTCAGTTTGCAGAGCAGTTTACCAAGCATACATCCGCCGAATGTACCGATTGCGAATGCAACAAGACCTAAAACTACGATCTTCAGAGTATCTGCGTTTAAGAATGCTTCTGCACTTGTGGAAGCACCTACGGATGTACCCAGAAGGATAACTACGATATACATCAGGGCATTGGATGCTGTTTCTGTCAGCTGTTTTACAACACCGCACTCTCTGAACAGGTTACCAAGCATGAGCATACCAACCAGCGGAGCTGTTGTAGGCAGGATCAGGCAGACAACGATTGTGATAACGATCGGGAACAGGATCTTCTCCAGTTTGGAAACCGGGCGAAGCTGATCCATTTTGATCTTACGTTCTTTCTCTGTTGTGCAGAGTTTCATGATAGGCGGCTGGATGATCGGAACCAGTGACATATAGGAATATGCTGCCACTGCGATCGGTCCCATCAGTGCAGACTGTCCAAGTTTACCTGCAAGGAAAATGGAAGTCGGGCCGTCAGCACCACCGATGATGGAGATAGCTGCTGCTGCTTTTCCGTTGAATCCAAGAAAGATTGCAAGGAAATAAGCTGCATAGATACCAAGCTGTGCCGCAGCACCCATCAGGAAGCTGATCGGGTTTGCGATAAGCGGACCGAAGTCTGTCATGGCACCTACACCCATGAAGATCAGGGATGGTAAGATACTCCACTCATCAAGGATGTAGAAATAATGAAGAAGTCCACCTACACCATTGGACATATCTTCCGGGTTTGCCATAATGTCCGGATAGATATTTACAAGCAGCATACCGAATGCGATAGGAACAAGCAGAAGCGGCTCGAATCCTTTCTTGATAGCAAGATAAAGGAATACGCAGGCTACTGCGATCATCAGGTAATTGCCCCATGTCAGATTGAAGAATGCTGTCTGGTGAATCAGGTTGGACAATGTTTCTGTTACATAAGACATTTGACTACCTCCCGTCTTAGTTCATTGTTGCTAAAGTATCTCCGTTTTCTACAGAGGCACCTTCTGCAACATCAATGCTTGCGATAGTACCATCCTGAGGAGCTACTACAGGGATTTCCATTTTCATGGATTCAAGAATAATTACGCTGTCTCCGGCTTTTACTGCCTGTCCAACGCTTGCTGCTACTTTGACAACTTTACCAGGTACGGAAGCAGTTACTTTCACTGCGCCGGCGCCTGCTGCAGGTGCTGCTGCTTTCGGAGCTGCTGCAGGTGCAGCCTTAGGTGCTGCTTTTGGAGCTGCTGCAGGAGCGGATACGCTTCCTGTTTCTTCAACAGTTACTTCATATGCTGTACCATTTACTGTAATTGTATAGCTTTTCATTTTAAAATCCTCCTAAATAAATGACAATTATCTTCTATTTCTTTTTACTTTACGGATGGAACGAACTACGAAGCCGTCTGTTGTAGTTCCTTCTGCTGCTGCGATAGCTGCTGCGATAACAGCTACCAGCTCTCCGTCATCTGCAAGGTTCTCTTCTGCCTGTGCAGGTGCTGTCTGTGCGATGGCTGCTGCCTCTGCCTCTTTTGCAGCTTTGGCTGCTTTTGCTTCTGCTACTTTCTTTGCTTCCGGATTCGGAATGAATCTGAACAGAGAGATCAGAAGGCTTAATAAAATCAACATTACGAATACAGTTCCAATACCCATCAGAGTATTAAGACCTGCTCTCTGAAGAGTCTTGCCCATACCATACTGTACATCTACAGTCATGGAAGTCGGTTTTCCCTGTGAGTCAAAGACATATACAAAGTTTGCTTTTGCTTTCTCAAATTTAAGAGGAACAGTAACTGTGTACTGATCATCTTTGAAAGTTACAGTAGCTTCACCATTGCTGTCCTTCTTTGCGCCAAGTTCATCCTTGGATGTCTGCCAGGACTGCATGGCACTTGTTGTAAAGTCATCTCCTGAACTCATGTAATTCTCGATTTCTTCATCTTTAAGCTGGACAATGGCATCTGTCAGTCCTTCTGCTGTAGTTACCAGTGTGGACTTAACAGTATCATCAACCTTATCTGCGGCAAATACCACAGAGGTGCTGCCGATCACCAGCGCAGCCATTACGAGAAATGTCATGAATACAGAAGTTATTTTTTTGATCATTTTCATATGCGTCACCCCGCTTAGACCGTTCCATGTTTCTTAGACGGACGATCTTCTCTCTTTGTGAACAGCATCTCAAATGCACCGATTACATATTTTCTTGTGTCAGCCGGGCTGATCACAGTGTCAACATAGCCTCTTGCTGCTGCGGAAGCAACACCATTCTGAAGCTCTCTGTACTGAGCAGCTTTTTCATTCAGTTCAGCAGCATCTGCATCTGCATACATGATCTTGGCTGCCAGGGAAGCATCCATCATACCGATCTCTGCGTTATCCCATGCATATACAAGGTCTGCACCGATAGATTTGCTGTTCATTGCCACGTAAGCTGTACCGTAAGCTTTTCCGATGATCACATTTACCTTCGGAACAGTTGCATCTGCGAATGCAGCTACCAGTTCACCTACGGATTTCGCCATCATCTTCTCACTGCATAAGGTTGCCATGAAGCCTGTTGCGTTTGTAAGTGTAAGTACCGGAATATCAAAAGCGTCGCAGAATTTCACGAAGTCTGCTGCTTTTCTTGCGCCTCTTGCAGAGATGCTTCCGTCAAATGTTTCTACTTTCTTACCTTCTGCGTCATATACTTCGCTTCTGTTTGCAACAGCACCTACTGTAGCACCGTTTAAACGGATAAAGCCTGTAACCATGTCTTTTGCATAGTCTGCTTTTGTCTCGAAGAATTCACCGTTATCAGCAATCTGGGAAAGTGCGATTGCTGTGTCACCTGCACAGTTTGCAAGATCTGCGCATACGCGGTTAAGATCATCTGTACACTCTGTGTAATTGTCTGTGTCTTCATTATTAGAAGGAAGAAGTGATACTAAGGAACGGATCTGGCCAAGAATCTCATCCTCTGTACCAACGCCATCGATCACACCTGTCTCTTTGCTCTGGAAATCAGCTGCTGCTGTGTCGCATTTGTCTGTGTTGTTTCCTTCCAGTGCGTTTGGTGTGTTGACGAACATTTTTCCTTTTTTGGATTCCATGAATGTGAAATCTGTCAGGGACGGGATAACTGCCATACCACCGCCGCATGTTCCGAAGATTGCTGTGATCTGCGGGATCACACCGGATGCCAGTGTCTGTTTCAGATAGATCTGTCCGAAAGCTTCCAGTGCGTCTGTTGCTTCCTGAAGACGGATACCTGCACAGTCAACAAGTCCGATAACCGGAGCGCCTGTTTTCATGGCAAGATCATAAAGTCTTGTGATCTTCTTTGCATGCATTTCACCAACAGTACCGTTTAATACAGATGCATCCTGGCTGTATACATAAACCAGTTTGTCATCGATCACACCATATCCGGTGATAACACCGTCAGATGGTGCCTTGTTTGCAGTCATGTTGAAATCTGTGGATCTGGCTGTTACACCCTGTCCGATTTCGACAAAACTGTTTGCGTCAAGCAAAGAAGTAATTCTTGTGCCTGCTAAGCTTTGTGTTGCATTACTCATTCTTGTTTGCCCTCCATCTTTATGAGAATATTTAAAAGTTAACCCAAAAATTTAGCCGATTTTAATTTTACCTTTTCCGGCAGAAAATTTCAACATTTATTTGTCATTTTCGTTAAAAATATAGCAGAAAAATTTGTCAGGTTTCTCCAAATTTTGTTTTTTTGAGTATTTCTTCCTATTTAATAGAGGGTATTACGGTTATTTTGTATTGTCCCGTATTTCACCCTCTCCCGCAGACCAGTGTGTTTGAAGTAACTATACCACTCACTTGTCTGCGAATCCGACTACACAGGTATAAAAGTCTCAGCAAAACCATAGATGTTTTTTATTATATAGCACGAATTATCAATTAGATTTATGGATTATCCCGTTATATAATTAACACATCAAAGAAATTCAGGCCACAGCTAAAGCACTGAACAGTTATAGATTCAACAGAAAATTTCAGGAGGAAAGACGTAATGAAAAGCAATTACCAGCATATTTTCACACCACTCACAGTAAAAAATATGACTATCAAAAACCGTATCGTTATGATGCCTATGGGAACCAATTACGGGGAACAGAACGGCGAAATGAGTTTTCTTCACATTAATTATTATAAAGAGCGTGCCAAAGGCGGCACAGGTCTGATCATCGTAGAGAATGCAAGCGTAGATTCTCCGCAGGGTTCCAACGGAACTACTCAGCTTCGTATTGACCACGACAACTATCTGCCGCGTCTGTACAAATTCTGTGAAGAGATCCACAAATATGGTACCTGTATTGCGATCCAGATCAACCACGCAGGTGCTTCCGCTGTTTCCGCACGTACAAATATGCAGCCGGTTTCCGCATCTGATATTCCGTCCAAAGAAGGCGGAGAAATCCCGCGTCCGTTATCAGTGGAAGAAATCCATCACATTGTAAAGAAATACGGCGAGGCTGCAAAGAGAGCCCAGGCTGCAGGTTTTGACGCAGTAGAAATCCATGCGGGACATTCCTATCTGATCAGCCAGTTCCTCTCTCCTCTTACAAACAAACGTACAGATGAGTTCGGCGGATCTGTGGAAAACAGAACACGTTTCTGCCGTATGGTCATTGAAGAAGTAAGAAAACAGGTCGGACCTTTCTTCCCGATCATGCTCCGTCTCAGCGCAGATGAGCTGATGGAAGGTGGCAATACTCTCGAGGATACTCTTGAATATCTGGAATATGTTCAGGATGAAGTTGATATCTTCGATGTTTCCTGCGGTTTAAACGGTTCTATCCAGTATCAGATCGATGCCAACTACATGAAAGACGGATGGCGTTCCTATATGCCTAAAGCTGTCAGAGAGAAATTCGGCAAGCCATGTATCTCCATGGGAAATATCCGTAACCCGAAGGTTGCCGAGCAGATCCTCGCTGACGGCGATGCAGACCTGATCGGTATGGGACGTGGTCTTATCGCAGAACCTGCATGGGTAAACAAAGTAGCTACAGGCAGAGAATGTGACCTTCGCAAATGTATCTCCTGTAACATCGGATGTGCAGGAAACAGAATCGGCTTTAACCGTCCGATCCGCTGTACTGTAAACCCGGCTGTTCTGGAAGGTGATGTTTATAAGAATCAGAAAGTGAACAAGAACTGTAACGTTGTAGTAATCGGAGGCGGTACTGCCGGACTGGAAGCTGCCTGTACAGCCGCAGAAGTAGGCTGTAATACCTTCCTTCTGGAAAAGGGTGAAACTCTTGGCGGTCTTGCTTCTGTGATCTCTAAGATCCCTGCAAAGAAGCGTCTGGCTGATTTCCCGAACTATCTGATCCACAGAGCAGAGCAGCTTGAGAATCTTTATATCTTCACAAACACAGAGGGAACACCGGAAAATATCCGCAAGTTCCATCCGAACCTGATCGTAAGCTCCACAGGTTCCGCACCACTGCTTCCTCCGATCAGGGGACTTCACGACCACATTGACAAAGAAGGCAGCAAGGTTGCTTCTATCCTGGGAATGATTAATCACATCAATGACTATCCGGAAGATATGACAGGCAAGAAGGTTGTTGTTGTGGGCGGCGGTGCTGTTGGTCTTGATGTTGTGGAATTCTTTGCAGCAAGAAATGCTGAGATTTCTATTGTGGAGATGATGGATCAGATCGGACGTGACCTGGATCCTGTTACAAAGAATGACATGAAGGACCAGATGAAGAAACATCATGTGACCCAACTTACAAAGACAGCTCTTCAGGAAGTAAAAGACAGCTCTTTCCTTGTAAAAGATGCAGAAGGTGAACGTGAACTTCCATTTGACTACGGATTCGTATGTCTTGGTATGAGAGCTCAGGGACAGCTTTTCGCAGAGCTTTCCGATGCTTTTGTTTCTGATGATGTTGAGATCCTGAACATCGGAGACAGCAAACGTGCAAGAAGGATCATCGACGGAACTCTGGAAGGAAGAAATATCCTTAATACACTGACTCAGATGGGATACCTTCAATAAAAACCTTTACAACAAAATACGAAAGGGGATATTATAATGGCTGAAAGAATTACCGGACATACTGAATTAATCGGTCTGATGGCTTACCCGATCCGTCACTCCAGCTCTCCTGCAATGCAGAATGAGGCTTTTGCAAAACTCGGGTATGACTACGCTTACCTTGCTTTCGAGGTTGGCGCAGATGAAATTGAGGATGCAGTAAAAGCAATCCGTACTCTGAAAATGAGAGGATCCAATGTTTCCATGCCAAACAAAACTCTGGTTGGAAAATACCTGGATGAGCTTTCTCCTGCAGCAGAATTATGCGGTGCAGTTAACACGATCGTAAACGACAACGGTCATCTTACAGGTCATATCACTGACGGTATTGGATTTATGTCTGCCCTGAAAGATAATGATATTGATGTGATTGGAAAGAAAATGACTATCGTCGGTGCAGGCGGTGCTGCCACTGCTATCGAGATCCAGGCTGCTTTGGACGGCGTTGCCGAGATCACAATCTTTAACCGCAAGGATGAATTCTGGGATCGTGCAGTATCCACAGTAGAGAAGATCAACACAAAGACATCCTGTCATGCAGTTCTTTATGATCTGGCAGATCTTGATAAACTGAAAGCTGAGATGGATGACAGTTTTATCTTTGTCAATGCTACAGGTGTGGGAATGAAACCACTGGAAGGCCAGTCCGTTGTTCCGGACAAGTCTTACTTCCGTCCTGAGCTGATCGTTATTGATGTTCCTTACTCTCCGCTGGAAACAAAGATGCGTTCCATGGCCAAAGAAGTAGGATGCAAGACAATGAACGGTCTGGGAATGATGTTATTCCAGGGTTCCGCTGCATTTGAGTTATGGACAGGCGAACCAATGCCTATCGAACATATGAAAGAGATTCTTCACATCTCCTATGATGACTGATACCCCGGTTATTCTTAATATGATAAGAAATATGAGGATAAGAAAATGAACACAGTTCAGGTAAAAAACACTGTGATCGGTGAAGGCAGACCTAAGATCTGCATTCCGATCGTTGGAAAAACAAAAACAGACATTCTCGAAGAAGCCAAAAAGATCACTGCTCTTCCGGTTGATGTGGTTGAGTGGCGTGTTGACTGGTTCGATGATGTCTTTGCTACTGAAAAAGTATTAGAAACCGCAAAAGAGCTTCGGGAAGTCTTAAAAGATATCCCTGTTCTCCTTACATTCCGTACTTCCAAAGAGGGCGGGGAAAAAGAGATTTCCGTAAGTGATTACGCTGCTTTAAATATCGCAGCTGCTCAGAGCGGTTATGTAGATTTAATCGATGTAGAAGCATTTACAGGCGATGATGTTGTAAAAACGATCATTGACGCTGCTCATGAGGCAGGTGTGAAGGTAATTGCTTCCAACCATGATTTCTTTAAGACTCCTGAGAAGGAGGAGATCATCAGACGCCTTCGTATGATGCAGGATTTCGGTGCTGATATTCCGAAAATGGCTGTTATGCCGACCTGCAAACAGGATGTTCTTACGCTCCTCTCTGCTACTCTGGAAATGTCTGAGAAATATGCAGACCGCCCGATCATTACCATGTCCATGGCAGGAACAGGCGTTGTAAGTCGCCTGACAGGTGAGACATTTGGCTCCGCTCTCACTTTCGGTGCTGCTTCCAAAGCTTCTGCTCCGGGACAGGTCGGTGTGCATGAATTAAAAAAGGTGCTGGATATCATTCACAGTAGCCTGTGATCTGTTGATGAATGATGTGATATCAGATGTTATTCTTGCCCATAGTTGTCTGATATCACTCATCTTCGGCAACAGATGATTGTTATCCCATGAGATATATGGCAATAAATATTTACTCAAAAATACTCCTTAAAATTTTATGATGAAAATTTCCATGACAAAGAACCTGCCAAAAACCTGACAGGTTCTTTGCTTTTATTCTTTATACTTTTTTCTGATTGATCATCAAATTCAGGATTGTAACATCTGTATCTTTCATTCCAACTCTTCCTACGTATCCCATATTTCGAATTGTATCCTCAACATTATCACGTACCAATCCTTCTCCTGCCTGAAAACAATGATCTGCATCCTCCAGAGCGTATGCCATAATTGCTGCATCTACTGCTGAAGCGATTTTGGCAGCACATGAAGACTTAGCTCCATCACATACAATGCCACTTGTATTTGCAAGAGCATTTGTGATTGTTTTAGATATTGCATTGTAATCACCCCCGTTTAACCAGGATATGGCAGCTCCTGCTCCACATGCGGCACTTACCGCTCCACAGTAAGCTGACAGACTTCCAATATAAGTTTTCTGATGAATCGCTACTAAGTTGCTTACAACCAGTGCCCGATACATTTTCTCTTTAGGAACTTTAAGTTCTCTGGCATATTCGATGACTGGCAAAGAACAGGTCATTCCCTGATTTCCGCTCCCGGAATTAATAACTACCGGCATAGAGCATCCATTCATTCTTGCATCAGATCCAGCTGCCGCTTTTGCTCTGGCACGTACTTTGACATCATCACCATATGCGCGAAGCAAGGTACGTCCTACTTCTGCTCCGTAATGATTACGCAGACCTTCTTCGGAAATTGCTGTATTCATGGCAATCTGGCGTCCTATAACCTCCTCTATCTCTTTTATATCCACAATTTCTGCAAACTCCAGAATATCTGCTACATTCAACAAATCTCTTTTATCCTGTTTTTTCTCTGTTTTTTTCTGCTGAAAGCCCTTCTTTTCCAACAGTATCTCATCGTCTTTTTTGATCAGGACAATATTCGTATGTTTATTTTCTATAACCACAACTGCTCTATGTCCATTTTGCGTAAGTTCTGCACGGATATAAAGATTCTCTACTCCTTCTTCAAGATAACATGTACAGAATTGTGTTTCAAGAAGTTTTGCTGTCCGAATACGTTCAGCTTCTGTAATTCCTTCCAGTACTTCCAGTTTCCGTTCTGCCTGACCCCCAACCATTCCAAGAACTGCAGCAGCTTCAATACCTCTCATTCCTCCTGAATTTGGTACTGTAACACTTTTTACATTTTTTATTATATTTCCACTGCAATAAAGATTTAAATGTCCATCATATTTTTTATTTCCATCATCATCTGTTTTTATCACTTTTTCCAGCACAGAAGCTGCTGTTGCAGTTGCATATGCAATTGCAATAGGTTCCGTACATCCCAGAGCAGGAACAAGTTCTTCTCTGAGAATCTCCAGATAACTCTCATACACTTTTTTTTCCATGAATACGCGCTCTCTTCTCCTAACTGTCAAGCAAAGTTCTTTACCATCTGATTCAGATGATATGTTTTTTCTTACGGCAGCATTTTTCCTGCTGCAAGATAAATTTCATACCATTCTTCACGGCTCAGAACAATATCGGATGCTTTACTTATATCCTGAATTCTTTTCAGATTTGTACTTCCTACAATTGTCTGGATTCCTGCGGGATGACGCATAATCCATGCAACTGCGATTGCATTCTGTGTTACCCCATATTTCTCTGCCAGACGATCTAACACTTTATTCAGTTCCGGAAATTTCTCGTTTCCAATAAATATTCCCTCAAACATTCCATACTGGAACGGAGACCATGCCTGCAATGTCATTTTCTTCAGTCTTGCATACTCGATAATACCACCATCACGATCACATCCTGCATCATTATGGATGTTTACATTTAGTCCTGCATCAATCGTTGGACAGTGAGCCGCTGAAAACTGTATCTGATCAATACAGATTTTTCCACCACAGTATTGATTTAGTAATTCAATCTGCATTGGATTGTGATTGCTTACACCAAATGCTTTTACTTTTCCGCTTTTTTCCAGAATTTCAAATGCTTCTGCTACCTCTTCCGGCTCCATCAACGCATCCGGACGATGAAGAAGTAATATATCTACATAATCTGTTTTTAAACGTTTCAGACTTCCATCTACAGAATTCAGAATATATTCTTTTGAAAAATCATAACAGATACCCGGACGTATGGCACATTTTGTCTGAATCACCATCTTTTCACGCAACTGAGGTGTCAGCGCATTTCCAAATAGTGTTTCGGCTTCTCCGCCTGCATAAATATCTGCATGATCAAAAAAATTAATTCCACACTCCAGTGCTCCTTCAATCAGACTTCTTACCGCTTTTTCATCAGATAAACCTGTAATTCTCATGCATCCAATTCCAATTCTTGATACATTGTCTATTTTGTCACTAATCTGAAACATTTTCATTTTGTATCCTCCTGTATTATACTTAATTTATGTATTTCTCTTTAGTTAACGTATTTCTTTTATTCTTTTGTCCAGTTTTTTAAGTGCAAAAACATATATTTTCACTGCATTCTTCAGATTTTCAAACAATTCCGCTTCATCCGCACAATGACAGTTTCCATGTCCTTTTGGAAGTCCGAGCCTGTCTAGATTTCGCTCCTGTCCAGGGCCAAATGCCACTGCATTGGGAATTTTCCTCGCATAAGTTCCTCCTCCCATAACAAATGGTCTGCCTTCAAGACCTGTAACCTCCCTCCATGCTTCCATCAGAGTCTGTATGAAAGGCTGTTCCGGATTCATATAATATGGTCTGCTGTCTTCAATACCAATGATGCGAATTCCTGATTTAGCAGCTTCTGTTTGCAGCTTCGGAAGAAAATCTTCTGTTTTTTTAGTAACTGGATAACGGATGTCAATCACTATTCTCAAATGTCCTTCGTGCAGAAATGCCTGACCTATATTGCATGTTAGTCTACCAGAACATTCATCAGAACAACAAATTTCTGTTTTTTCCCCATAACCACCTTCTGAAAGTCTCTCCACAAATTCTAATGCTCTTTTTGTCTGTTTAGAAAAATTTTGCATTTTCAACTTTCCACAAAGTATACCTATTGCATTTTGAGTTCCATCCGGAAAAGCTGCATGTCCACTGATTCCCACTGCTGTTTCTTCGCTCTTTTGTCCTATTTTGTTCTCCGCAACCGCATGAGCAAAAGACGGCACGCTGTTAGGCGCAGTCCCTCCGTCAAATTCCAGAATCCCCTCTACTGCACTAACAGTTTCCATCAACACAATACAATATCCTTTTTCTCCGCAACATACGGGAAATCCACAATCAGCAACAAAAGAATATTCCGGTGCTTTTTTGTATTTCAGATAATATTCTACATCTGTCATACCGCTTTCTTCCTGACATCCAAGAATCTGCCTTACTTTAATATTATTCAGAATTTCTTTTTCCCTGCAATATTTCATTGCATATAAAACAGCAACTGCAGGACCTTTATTATCCTGTACTCCACGCCCAATTAAATAGCCATCCTTTTCTGTACACGTATAGGGCGGATATATCCATCCTTTTCCTTCCGGAACTACGTCCAGATGATTCCATATTCCAATCTCAACATTCCCTTTGCCTGTAGCAATAGTCAGACAGTGTCCGTCTATATCTTCTGTCTCCATCTGTTCTCTCAATCCAAATGCTCGCATCTGTTCCAGTGCTTCCCTGCATTTTTTTCCATATGGTGCCCCCGGAATTGCTTCCTGCTGATCAGCAATACTCGGGATTCTGATCAATGCTGCAATATCTTCTCGCATCTGATATTCCTGTCTGGAGATCCATTGTTCTAATAATTCCATATCCGGCTGTGGCTTATTTTCTTCATTCCATTCAACTTTCCCTGGATTCATTTTCACTTCCTCCATTTTTCAGAAATATTCGGTATTTCTTTGGTGTCATTCCTGTTTCCTGTCGGAAAATACGTATAAATTGTGAGGTATCGTTATAACCCGACATCAATGCAACATCTGTTACGGACCATCTCGCATCTGCCAGAAATTCCTTAGCATGACAAATCCGAATCATTCGCAGAAATGCAGAAAAACTAATTCCTTTCTTCTCAGCAAATAAGTGGCTGATATAACTCTGATTCATGAAAAATACATTTTCCGCAAGATTCCGGATTGTAATGTCCATATTATAGTTATTGACTGCATATTCACTCATCTTCTCCACAATGTCCATTCCCGTATTTGTCAACTCATCTGATTGTCTCTGCGGCTGCATATGACAAATATTTTCCGCAATCCTCCTGAGATAGCTTTCAATCTCCAAAACAGAATCAAACTTCAGAAAACTTTCTGACAGATTATCTAATTCTTTATCATGATTTTCCATTCGAATCGTCCTTCGGTATATAAGGATAATCTGCGAATACAGAAGTTCCATACATTCTATTCGAATCGGGAGAACTTTCTCAATATCTTTAAAAAGTTTATCCAGCGTTGTCCCTGTTTTGCTTTCATTCCCTTCCTTTAGATATTGTTCCAGTTCTCTTTCTATTTCTTTTTCAAGGTAATATTCTGAAAAATCTTCCTGTTTTATTTCCTTCGCAAAAATCAGAGATTCCCTTTTATAAATTCTGCTCTTTATCGCAGTAACTGCTTCTCTAAAAGCATCCAAAACAGAAGCATTTGCACCATACACATTACTGATTCCTATCTTAACCTGGGAATCCTCTTTCTCCAGCAGTTTTCTGATACGTCTCCAGAAAAACAGCATATCTCCCTCCGGTCTTACAAGCAATATCCACATATCCGGTTTCAATTCTACAAACCGAATCTTCGTCAGCATGATACTTCCGCAGCTTTCTTCCAATTCCGTAAGAAAGATTTCCTGTCTGGGCTTATCATGAAGAAACAGAAAAACACCTAGCTGATATTGCGGAAACACTCTTTCAAACATATTTTTCTCTATAAAACCGGAATATTTTGATTCCTGAATGCTATTCAAAATATATTGTGTTGCCATATCTTTTCTGGATAGCAAAGCTTCTTTTCGTTCTATTTTATGCTGAGTGACAAACTTATTCAGACATTCTGTCAGAGCCGTATCATCAATTGGTTTCAGTAAATAATCTGAAGCTCCATTTACAATTGCACTGCGAGCATATTCAAAATCAGAGTAAGCACTCAGAATAATTACTTTTATTTCTAATTCATTATTGCGGATCTCCTGAAGAAGCTGTATCCCATCCATTTTAGGCATACGAATATCTGTCAAGACAAGTTCTGGTTTATATTTTTCGCAAAATTCCCAGCCTTCCTCTCCATTAGATGCCTCCGATATCTCAAAAAGTCCATCCTGATCATATTTTTTGATTTGTCTTATCATGGCTTTTCTTGCATAAAATTCATCTTCTACAACCAGCACCTTCACTTTTCATGATTCTCCTTTCGCCCGCAATATACTACTTCTACAGGATCAACCTTTTACAGATCCTGCTGTCAGTCCTTTGACTATGTATTTCTGTCCCATACAATAAATGATCAACATAGGCAGCATAGCAAGTAAATATGCCGTAAACGCCATTGTATAGTTAAAAGAATATTCTGTCTTAAAATTATACTGAAAAAGAGGAAGTGTCCAAATAGCCTGTGAACGGTTTAAAATTAGTAAAGGGAGCATAAAGTCATTCCAGATCCACAAAGTATCCATGATCAGCAACGTAGAAATCATAGGCTTTACCAGAGGAAGTACTATTTTTACATATGTCTGAAATACACTGCAACCGTCAATCTGTGCAGACTCCTCAATTTCGTAAGGAAGACCTCTGATATAATTTACAAACAGAAATACTCCCTGCGTCAGGCTAAATGCCACATACAGAATAATCAGTCCCGCATGATTAAGCATATTTAACTTTGACATCATTTTGGTTACAGGCAACAATACTACCTGCGACGGAACAAATAACCCCATCATAATATAAAAATAAATTGTTTTGTAATACTTCCGGTTAAAGTTTCTTGCAATAGAATAAGAAACAGACGGAACAAAAATCAAAATCAAAATGATGGTTATTACTGTTATTTTAAATGAATTTTTCAAAAAAATCCAGTAATTACTGTTAGTAAACAACTCAATATAATTTTCCAGATTCAGTTTTGAAGGAAGCGCAAAGAAATTTTTTCCGGCCTCCTCCAATGTTTTAAATGAGTTGATCAGCACCATCCAAAGAGGGCATAAAATCAGGAGTAATCCACCGATCAAAATAATATTTCTAAAAAAAAGCCATACTCTTTCGTCATTTCCTGCTTTTATCTTCATCAGTCCGTCCCTCCTTTACTTGTCAGTTTCAACTGCGTAAGTGAGAATATCGCAACAATCACAAATAATATACATGCTTCTGCATTTGCCATGGAAAATCGCATATTTTTAAACGCATCATTATATATCAGAATTCCTATTACTTCTGTCGCCCGGACAGGTCCACCTCCGGTAAGTGCGTACGGAAAGTCAAATGAGGTAAATCCCTGTTTAATTGTAAGTATAAGATTTACTGTTACTGTTGGAAGCAAATAAGGAAATGTAACATACCTGAAACGCTGAAAAGCTGTGGCACCATCAATTTTGGCAGATTCATACTGCTCTTCTGGAATCTGCTGCAAACCGGCTATAAAGATTACCGTTGGCATCGCAACCGCCTGCCATATCTGTACAAATACAACTGCAGGCAACGCCGTATCTCCAGACATCAGAACGCTGTTAGATAACCAGGAAATTCCCAGTGCTTTCCCGATTACCGGAATCACTCGATAATAAATCTGATCCCAGATCAGTGCAATTGTAACACCACCAATCATTGCCGGAACAAAATACACGGATTTTACTAATGTCTTAAACTTTTTCAGTGAATTCAGTGAAATTGACAAAATCAGTGATATTACAATTACACCAATCACCAGCAATACACTGTAAATCACCGTTGTTTTTATAGCATTCCAAAAGTTCGGATTTTTGAGCAATATCTTATAATTCTTCCACCCGATAAAATTCATTTTCTGAGCCATTCCATCCCAGTCTGTAAAACTGTATCGAATACCATTGATTACAGATACCACATAAAAAAATGTATAAAGCACTACCGGTATCAGTGTAAACAGAAAAAACGTCACTCTGCCCGATAACTTTTTTCTTTTTGTATTATTCATATAGCACTCCTCTTAAAAGGCTTTGTTTATTATTATCAAATCCAGGTTCAAAAAAAGATTGCTGCCAATGAATCATTATTCTTACGCAGCAATCTTTTTTTGAACGTATACGGTTTTTCTACATTGAGCCGTTTAATATTTTACTGTGCGCTTGAAATTTCAATTGATGCATCCATGTCTTTCATAACTGCATCTACATCTTTATTTGCCCAGAATCCCTGCACTACATTATAAAGATCAGTAGTTACATTGTTATCAATTGTAGACGCCATCCAGTCATGTGTTTTTCCGGCATTAATCATATCTACCATAGGTTTGATTCCATCATCATTGCTTGTAACACCTGTGATACAGGATGGTGCACCGTCATTATCGCAGAATATCTGTGCATTTTCAGGATCAGCAAGATAAGAAAGGAATCTATATGCTGCATCTTTTTCCTTATCACTTGCCTGTGCAGATACACAAATTGCAGCATCAATACCGGATAAGCACTTAGTATCATCATAAGTATCATTTGGAAGTGGGAATACACCAATTTCCAGATTCGGGTTAATAGACTGGATAGTTCCTCTCGCATAAGAACCTGTAATCGTCATTGCATATTCACCATTTACAAAGTTTTCGTAACATGTTGTATCAGAAAGTGCCAGTGCATCTTCATTCGCATAGGAAAGAAGTGTGTTCATCTTTTCAAATACATTTTTAAATTCTTCGTCTCCTTCAATTTTTGCCTCTCCGGAAACAACTTTTCCGATAGTTTCCACACCATCCGGTGCCCATGCAACAGTTGCTGCCTGGAACAGATGTCCTACACGTGCCGGATCTTTTCCATGCATTCCAACAGGAGTAATTCCTGCCTCTTTTAACTTATCACATACTGCAGTAAACTCTTCCCATGTAGTCGGGATTTCTAATCCATTATCTTCAAAGGTCTTTTTGTTATAGTAAACTCCAATATAGTTTCGGCTGTAAGGAAGCGCATAATATCCACCATCTTCCTGTTTTGTCATTTCCAGTGCGGATTCATTGACGTTTTTCAGGAAATCCTGATCAGAAAGATCCTGTACATATCCATTGGCAACTTTCTGTTTAAACTGTGTCTGTGTTGGAAAATCGGAAAAAATCACCGGAATATCACCAGAAGAAATTCTGGATGTAAGAACTGTTCCTGCATCCGGAACTGTATTCATTTCAATCTCTATATCTGAATTTTCTTTATTGAACTTATCAATAATCTCCTTATATCCCTTTTGAGGTCCTTCTTCTCCCTTCTGCTGAAAGAATTCAATTTTTAATGGTTCATCTGCCATTGCTGCTGTTGCAGGTAACATACATGCTGTCATTGCCATTGTTGCACAAAGTAATGCTGCCAAACTCTTCTTACCCATAATATATTTCTCCTTTTACTTTTTATTTCTTGTATGCATGTGCCGCTTCCACTGCTGTTTTAATCAGATCAAGGCTGATATTTTCGCCCTGAATCGTACAGTCAGCTCCAATCATAATTCCTTTTGTTCCAAACGCGTCCAAAATTCCTTTTACTTCTTCTCGGATTGCATCTTCAGAGCCATTCAATACATTACCCTTATTATTCATTCCACCAAGAATCGCGCTGCTGTAAAGTTCACGTCCCTGCTCCAGACTGAAATGATTATCTTTCACTGACCAATTAATCAAATCAGCCGGATAATTCTTAAACCATTCTACATGTGTTTCAAACTGATATTCCGGTTCACCGCAAATATGAAGAATATTATATTTCTCTGGCATTTCCTCTGCTACTTTTAAAATCTGAAGATCATATGGGCGCACAAGTTCTTCCCATTCATTTTTTTCAAATCTTCCGATTTCACCAAACTGTGCAGAATAATATATGCCATCTGCTCCTGCCTCCAGATATCCCTTTGTCCACTCTTCCAATGCATCTGCAATAATCTTAACACCAGCCGCAACTGCTTCTGGAGCTTCTTTACTGTATTTCATCAGAACATCATCACCAAAAGTCATAGATGCAGCTTTAAAAGGTCCAAACATTGTCTGGAAGATCAAAACATCTTTACCTGCTTCTTTTCTTATTCCTCTTATGATCTCTGCCATTTTTGCAAATTCTTCAGAGTCTGTTCCTTTTACCTGGATATGGTACCAGTCATCCGCGCAGGTTATCTTTCCAGAAATCGGATATGGGTAATCCTGCATAATTTTAATAATATCCATATCTGTAGTTCTGAATAATTTCATATGCTCATCAATCATCTGCTGCACTGTATAATCTGATTTATAATGAAACCAGAATCCAGCCGGAATCATATCCACCTGCTCTTTTTTCATTACTGCCAGTACACGCTCTTTCTTTGTCATCTTTCTCTAACCTCCTGAAATTTCTACTGTCTTCTACTTTGCAAAGTTCCCTGACCGTTAAAAACAGTATAATAAACTTCTTTTCAAAAAAATAGAAAGATTGTTTTATAAAAATAGAAAATTTCTTGGGATATTTTCTATTTTTTCCAAAAAATACATGCTATAATTCTTTAAAAATATTCTATCACAAATATCTGGAGGTTTTTATGAAAAAGATACATCAATTGTCTTTTCGTATGCAGATTTTTCTGTCATCACTTATTCTCGTTATTTTTCCAACGGTTCTTCTAAGCACAATAAATGCCATTTCAAAAACCAGTACAATCACTTCAGAATATAATACTTCTACTGCAGCAACACTGACGCAAATGAACCAGTCTCTTGATACACTTCTTGAAAATGCACTAAAAATAGCGGATACTCCTCTTCTCAACGATGACGCACGTAAAGCCATGATAACTAATTACGAAAAAGATTATCTGTCATATGCTCAGGATTTCAATGTTTTTCGAAATTTAATGCGCCAGACAAATCAATTGAACAGTTCTATGCTTACCGTCTATTTTCAAAATAGATACGGTTACTCTTTTGAATATAATGTAAAGACAGCGCAGCAGCGTCATACAATTGAATCTAATATGGAAAAATGGAAAAAAATAGCTGAAACTTCTAAAAACCGGACATATTTTGCACCTCTGCAGACAGATTCCAGTACCGGACACAGTATTCTTCCAATGGTCAAAATTTTACTGGATAGATACGATTACCGGGAAACAGGACTATGTTATGCAGAAATAGATTTTACTCCAATTATGGAAATCCTATCTTCATCCTGTGAAACACAAAATACACTTTTAATCTATAATGCAGATAACAAACTTACATGCACAATTAATCTTGCATCTTTTTCAGAAGCAGATATATCTTCCTCTGTTTTGTCCAAACTTGAAGACTTCAGCAATACTCTAACTTCACAGGATGCAATCGGTCAAAGTACTCTTAAGACATCTCTGGGTCAGTTTGTAATTAATGGATGCATTAATAATACTACCCAGTGGCATATTGTTCAGATCATAAGCAACGAAAAAATCGCTCATACTTTTCATGACACTATCATCAGTTACCTGGGAATTTTCCTGTTCTGCGCATTGCTTGGACTTATCCTGGCAATTTTCCTGTCCAGAATACTTACCCGTCCGGTTTCCAATCTATGTCATGAAATCGATATTCTGGATCCTTCCGATGGAACACAGATTGATCTGAAATCCTGCGGTTCCAACCAGGAATTGCACAAACTGATTGACAGCTTTAACGGAATGAGCCAGCGTCTCTTTCTGAGCCTGAAACAAAATTATGAAATTCAAATTACTGAACAACAAATGCGGGTTCAAATGCTGCAATTTCAGATAAATCATCATTTTCTTCATAATACTTTAAATGTTATCAAGTCACTTGCTGAAATTCATGATGTACCTGAAATCGAAACCATTGCTACTTGTATGTCTGAACTTGTACGGTATAATCTGGAAAAATTTCCTGTTGCAACTCTTCAGGAAGAACTCCAGCAGGTTCAGCGCTATATGACTATACAGAATATACGTTTTCCCGGAAAATTCTGTTATGATATTAATGTCCCACCTGAATTCCTGCAGATGAATCTTCCTGTATTTTTGTTCCAGCCACTTGTAGAAAACAGTGTGGAACATGGTTTTTCTAATAAAGAAAATGAATGTTATATCAGTATTTCCTGTCAACTTGAAAACGAATTACTTCATTTCCTGGTTGCTGATAACGGAAGCGGAATGTCTCAGGAACAATTAAAAACTTTTCAGTGTTCCGGCAAAGCTTCTCCAAAAGGGCATCACTCTATTGGACTTGCAAATGTAAATCAAAGGTTACGCAGTTATTATGGAGAGGAATATGGACTTTTGGTAGAAAGTATACCTGGCGAAGGTACTATTATTGATATTGTACTGCCTTCCTCAGCCATTAATATAGAGCCTTCCTTTTTCCAACCTGAATTATCCAAAACTATCTCTTTATCTCAGAATCCTTCACAATAAAAAAATACCAGCTAATAAAAGCTGGTATTTTTCAACAAAAATATCGAATTTCTCCAAAACGATTTAACCACTCATCAATAATATCCGAACTATTGGCTTCTATCATCCTCATTAACCTTTTCAGTATCTTTTCCGGAATTTTAGAATTATTATTGCTGAGAATAGTTTTTCCAGTACTGGTAATCCATATTTTAGTAGCAGTTGCACTGGCTCTTCCTTCTGATACATGAACATGAATGGGTTCTAAGGGATCTCCTTCATTGGACCAAAAATAAATACTATATGGTCCAATTCTAAGAATTTGCGGCATTTAAAATGCCTCCTTCCTGCGAAAATTCAATAATAAGATGAGCGTTATTTCTGATTAACTGTTTAAAATATGCCATCTCTGTATCAGAATATCCCTCAATATCCTCCCACTTATAATCAGGAAGCCAGCATGTGGCATTGTGAAATCCTCCAAATTCATCAGGAGTTTCTATATAGACTTTTACTTTCCCATCTGCTTTCATTTCCGAATGAGTAATTTCAGTATCATCATTCAATGTCATAAACGGATACATCATAATTGCATTCACCCCTTCTTCATCTAATTTACCTGATTATAACACAGATTCCATTAATCATCTATGATTTTTCTCAAGGGGATTCCAGTTGGACAGGAAGATATTCAGTCCGAAGCCTACTGCCAGTGCCCATGCAGATGCCCATGCGGTTCCCTGGGTTGCGAGGACTGCTGCCATTACGCCTGCGATCATCTTGTCTCTGTCGCTCTTGCAGTAATCCATACCGATTCTTGCACATACAAACGCCTGGAACATCAGAGTAATGGAAGATCCTACTCCGAAGATCGGGCGAAAGAAGCTTACTACAGGAATGATCAGCACACTTAAGAATGTGGCCAGTCTGAAAGAAGCCATTCCTCCGAGAAGAGACTTCATTGCTTTCTTTCCTTCTTTGTAACGCATGGATACGGATACAGTCATTCCAACCCATAACGGACCGGAAAGAGGAGGAAATGGTGCGATGATGGACAGGATCAGGTTTCTCAGACCGCTGACCAGATTGGAACGGCTGGAATTGAAATCAATATACTCATCATCTCTTGCCTGACGTGCCTCTGATACAAGAGTCTCTGTAGTGACAAAATCACCAAATGCAATAACATAGCACACCAGCGCCAGCGGCAATGCTTTGATAAACATAGATGCAGGAGGAATCCCTACGCCGAAAATACTCACCTGATCAATGATATCTTTGAACTGAGGAATCTTGATAAAGGTACCAATCTCCAGTCCCGGGGCATCCAGTTCGCCAACCAGAAGTCCTACTACCATTGCGATAAGATAGGGGAAAAGATTTCCGTATCTCGCAACAAGATCAAGAAACTTATTTGTTTTTCTCTTCTCCTGATATTTGTCAGAGAAGCTGATCAGGATCAAAAGACCTACACCTGCAACAATAGCCAGAGGATATTTGTGCATATTTCCGTTCTTTCCCAGCTGTCCTGCCATAACTGTAACCGGTGCTGCAAGAAGGATTCCGCCTTTGACAGAATTGGGAACTGCATGAACAAATTTATCCGCCAGTCTGGTCACACCCATAAAGATAAATACCAGACCTACCAGCATCTGCAGTGCGATCATAGCCTGTATTCGCTCTTTTCCCATGGGGAAGCCTTCCAGAAATACAATAGTCAGCGGCAGGGTCGGTGTGATCCACCCCGGTACTACCGGATCGCCAAGCAGGCTGTGAAGCAGATAAAGGAAGGTTTCAATAATTACACAGCTCCACGCCAGCTCATAAGGAAGCCCCAGATACTGCTCCAGATACGGAACAGCAGCCAGAGCAGTAACGCCCAGGATCAGACCCTGAATGAACTCAACAGATTCTATCTTGTAATGTATAAATGGAAGTCTTATCTGAAATGGTCCAAAGGGGATGTAGGGCAGTTCATTTTCTCTTCTTTGTGTTCTTGTATTTGCCATACAGATTCTCCTTTTCAATAAATTGTTAGATTACTTCTATATTTCAGCTTATATATTCTATCTTTTTTGTTAATTTTTAGACAATCCAGATTTTAATAAAATCCAATCCGACCGGAAAAAATTTGAAGCTTGTAACGTCCAAACGTATCTTCAGTTAGATTGGATTTCAATATCACAGGATTTCTGTATCTTATTTATTTCTATCGCTTATTTATTTCTATCACTTACTGGCTTACTTATTTCTGTTCTTCTTTACAAAGAGGGCGAGCAGGATACCGACGATGGTCACTGCCATGTTCAGAAGAAGGATCATTCTCGGAGCACTGCTTCCGCCAACTTTGGTAATGTACCCTGCAAGGCTTAAGATTGTGTAGTTCGCGATGCTGGATGCGATCATTACCAGTGATGTTGCTGTTCCCTTATTCTCAGGGAAGAACTCTGCTGTGGTGGAAACTGCCAGCTGGAGAACACCGCCTGCACCTGCATATCCGATCACAAAGCCACCGATCAGGCAAATAAACGGGGCCTGGATAAAGTAACATAGGAGCAGCATGATAGTGGAGATTAACGGATAGAGGATCAGGACGTTAATCTCTTTCAGACCTTTTTTGATAAATGCTGCTGTTGCAAGGATGGCAGTTGCAGTTCCCAGGGCATACAGGGACTGGATCTTTGAAGGGTCTGCCATACCATAGGAACGGGCAAGTTCCTGATTACAGTTCAGCCATAACATAAAGGTTGAGGAGCTGGTGAATCCGATCAGAATTGCAGCAATCGCTGCAGGGGAAATCTTGTGTCCGGATTTCTTCTTATCAACTTTAGCCTGTACTTTCTTCTCTCTCGCCGGAAAAGGGAGGATCAGGATCAGGATTCCGTCAATGAGGATCGCAATACCTGCTACGATAAAGATTGTCTTATATGACATATTTGCAGATGCTACGATTCCGATCAGGAACGGAAGCAGGAACTGGCTCAGGCAGATGGAAAATTTTGTAAACAGGTTTGCTACTGACGGGTTGTTTACATAGATTTCCATACAGGTAGGGCTTACGCAGGTATCGAGGAAAGAGTTTGCAATTCCGCCGATCACTGCAAATGCATATCCCATTGCCATGGATGTGGAATTTGCCATTCCAAAGAAGTATGCTACATAACAGAGCACACCGATAATTCCGCTCAGTTTTCTTCCGTATTTGTCAGACAGAGGGCCGGAGAAAGGAAGGGAAATCAGACGTCCCAGTCCAAGTGCTGCAATTACAGATACTACCATACTTACATCCAGTGTGCCATCGGCCAGGGGCTTCGCACCCCAGGCAGCTGCAAACTCCGGTTTGTACTGCCCCAGGATAGAAGCACCGATTCCATGGATGAAATAAGTGAAATATGCTGCAAGGGAGGTGAAAATGAGCATTTTGTTTGTTTTCTGTTTCATTTTGGTCTCCTGGGTTATTATTACTTGTTTTCGTTTTCTTCCTGGAATTTCTGGTATTCAGCTGTTGGCATTTCCAGTCCTGTGTAGAGTTTGTAAGCTGCAGCTCCCTGCCATAACAACATTCCTTTTCCGCCGATTGCAAGCTTGCAGCCTGCTTCTTTGGCTTCTTTTACCATTCTTGTTTCAGCAGGATTGTAGACAACGTCTGCTACTACAAGGTCAGGGCGGAACATGGATTTATCTTTGATCAGAGTAAGCTCTTCGTGAGGTTTCATTCCTGCAAGTGTTGCGTTTACGAGGATGTCTGCGTTTGCAACCTCTTCTTTCAGTTTTGCCTCATCTGCCAGATCAAATACAGAAACTTTACAATCCGGTGTTTCTTTGCTCAGTTTCTCTGCTGTGGACTCTGCACGTGCAAAGAATGGGTCTTTCGGATTGAAGATAGAAATGGATTCTGCACCGTCTAATGCACACTGTACCTGGATTGCTGTTGCAGCACCGCCTGCACCGAGAACTACCATTTTTTTGCCTTTCACATCAACGCCATGTTCTTTTAAGTTGCGGACAAATCCGATACCGTCTGTGATATGTCCTACTAATTTGCCGTCTTCATTAACGATTGTGTTAACTGCACCGATGATTCTTGCTGCAGGTGAAAGCTCATCCATGTGTTTTGCAACTTCGTTCTTGCATGGCATAGTTACGTTTGCGCCTCTCATTTTGAAAAGACGGATTGCATCCAGAGCAGCCGGAACCTGGTCTTCCTTGATGTCAAATGCCATGTAAGCATAGTCAAGGTTATGATAACGGAAGCTGAAGTTATACATTGCCGGTGATCCTGAGTGTCCTACCGGGCTTCCGATAAGTGCCATTAATCCTGTTGTTCCTTTAATTCTCTGTTCCATTTCCTGTTTGCCTCCTGAAATATTTTTGTAAAATCATTTTCAAGCTGCTGTCCGCTGATAATATCATACAGCGTCTCTTAACTGCAACTATAAAACGAATAAATTATAAGATTCGAAATTCGCTGATTTACTGCGTAAATCGCTACTTTCTCATGTTTGGCGGGTCCCAGGTTCAAAAATCTTATCGTGCAAGCACGAACGACTTTTTGAATTTTTGACCCTGATATCTTCATAATGTGGAAGCTACCTCATACGCTTCTTTCGTAGCATCAAGTGCTCTTCTTGCGCGGGTGGCATCGCCGATCACATAGGTATCCGGTACGATAGCTTTGATCTCTTCGCCGAATGGGTTGTAGTTTCTGAATCCCATGGAAAGGATGACAGAATCATATCCTCTGGATTCATGTCTCTGTCCGTCTGCTGTCTCGTACTCTACGCCGTCCTCATAGAATTTGCATACCTTTGCACCTGTGATCTCTTTGATCTTGTAATCTTCGAAATCTTTCATCAGGTAAACTCTATGCTCGTGGATCACGTCGGCACCTACAGTGTCTCTGAACTCAATGACTGTTACATCATGGTTCTGCTCACCGAGGAATGCTGCTGTCTCGCATCCCACCATTCCGCCGCCTACAACCAGTACTTTCTTTCCTGCTGCTCTCTTGCCGTCAAGGAGATCAGAGCCATGGATAATTGCAGGATTGTCGATACCTTCGATTGGAAGGATCAGTGTTCTGGAACCGGAAGCAACAATTACGCTGTCTGGTTTCTCTTCCCTGATAAGATCCAGAGTTACTTCCTGATTCATTTTGATTGTTACGCCTGCTTTCTGGCAGCGTACGATATAGCTGCGAATCATGTTTGTGATGTCGCCTTTTCCCGGAGGATAAGCAGCAAGACGCATGTTTCCGCCAAGTTTATCACTTGCTTCATAAAGTGTTACCTGATGACCTTTTTCCTGTGCGATAAATGCAGCGCAAAGACCTGCAACACCGCCGCCGATTACCATTACTTTCTTAGCTTTTTCTGCAGGAGCAATGCCCTCAGCTTCATGTCCAAGGAATGGGTTTACAAGACAGCATACAGGGTTTCCTGCATACATGTTTGCCACGCAGCCCTGAAGACATGCGATACATGGGAGCATATCCTCCAGTCTTTCTTCCTGTGCTTTTAATGGCATATAAGGATCTGCAAGGCTCTGACGTCCGAATGCAACCAGGTCGCAGCGTCCTTCTTTTACCATTAATTCCGCAAACTGCGGTTCTGTATAACGTCCTACTGTGATCACCGGGATAGATACGGCACGTTTGATCTCTTCTACCTGAGAAGCGGAGAAACCGCCGTGTGTAACTGTCGGTGCCCACATAAATTCATCGCGGATGTGAACAGCTCTGGATACATGGATGGCATCCAGTCCGCATCCTTCCAGATATGCAGCGATTGCAGCACTGTCATGCACATCAAGACCGCCCGGTACTTCATCACAGCTGTTGATTCTTGCAAGAACTGCGATCTTTCCCTCTGTCATCTTCTTAACTTCTTCGATGATCAGACGGGAGAAACGCATTCTGTTCTCAAAGGAACCACCAAATTCGTCCAGTCTCTTGTTTGTTCTCGGAGAAAGGAAGGTGCTTACCAGATAGCCGTGTGCCATATGGATCTCAACTGCATCTACGCCTGCTTCCATGGCTCTCTTTGCTGCGAGGCCATAGCCTTTTACCAGTTCATAAACTTCTTCAGTCGTAACTTCCTTTGGTGTATCTCTTCCACAGTCTGACGGAATGCTTGTAGCTGCCTCGATCGGTGCACCTGCGTTCTTTGCATTTCCTTCAGGACCTGCATTCTGAAGCTGTACGGAAACCTTTGCTCCCTCTGCATGACAGGCATCTACTACCTTGCGGAAGCTTTCGATTGTGGAGTCATCATAAAGACATGGCTTGCGGGGGCCGCCCTTTGCGCCTTTATGTACTACTGTTGCTTCGATTGTGATCAGACCGAAGCCGCCTTTTGCTCTTTCACGATAATAAGCTGCGGACTGTTCACTCATGCTTCCGTCTGTGTTTGCAAAGTTGTTTCCCATTGGCGGAACTACGAAGCGGTTCTTTACTGTCATTGGACCGATGTTGATCGGCTGAAACATTGCATTAAATTTCATGTAACCTTCTCCTTTTTTTCGAATTCTTTTCTATTAATTATTCATTCTCTATTTTGTGTTCATTCAGAATCCGGATCAGGCAGGCGTGGAGATTTCTGCCTGATCCTTTAATCTGTTGGTTTATCCGTCAGATACTTACTGAAGAACTTCCGGCCATGCTTCCTCAAGCACTTTCTTTGTGTTCTCATATGTATGGTTTGCAGCATATTTAAGTCCTTTTGCAAGGATTGCATCGCTGATGACTTCTACACCGATTGCGTTTGGTTTGATTCCTTTTTCTTTTACCATCTTAACAAACGCTGCTGTGCATCCGATTCCTGTTCCGGGAGCAAGACGGTCATGCATGGATTCGTCTCTTAAGATCGTTGTTGCATATGGTCTTTCCCATACATCGTTGATCTGGATGGATACAATCTTGTCTGCAGGGATGTCTTCGATCACAGAAAGGTCAACCGGCTGATTTGCTCTTACCCAGTGCCAAGTATCCATGATCAGTTTTGCATTCTCGCAGTCAGCTGCCTTTACAACTGCCCAGCCTTTTTTCATATCCGGGATTCCGCTGTATGGCATTGGTTCAACACCAATGATATATTTTCCTGCTCTCTGGCATAATTCTCTTAATTTCTGAGCAGTATATTCTACGGAGTAGTTTTCCATCAGACCGCAGTTGATCTGTTTTACGTCAAATAATTCACACATATGGAAGCAGAGCTGTTCTTTGTATTTCTGTTCGTAAGATCTGTGTTCTTCTGCCCACTGTACGATGTACTCAACCTCTGTTACTTTCATACCATGTTTGTCCAGAATAGCAAGAATGTCTTTGTCAAAAAGTCCCTCATTCAACGCATCTACATAAGTTTCTGCACGAAGGCCGATTCCTTCGTATCCTGCGTTCTTTGCAGCGATCACTCTGTCTTCAAATTTGCACTGATCTCCCAGTGTCCAGGAACTGATTGTAATTGGAAATTCTTTTGACATCTTTTTGTCCTCCTGATAAAATCGCATAATTTTTCTATTTATTTTGATAATATTTTGTATCTTTTTGATATAAGCATTATATATCTTTGTTAAATATAAAACAAATTAGTTCTATCCTTTAAATTCATAGATTTTTTCAATACATCATGATATAATCTACGTATATGACAAATACAGCGCGGATTATTTGTGCAAGAGTGACTATAATTATAGTTTTCCGAAGCATTAAAGGACTGTGAAAGCCTGCACATAAAATATAGTCACTTATAAAATACTTATCAGAGAAAGGAGTTTTTCTATGAACTTGTATCATCTGCGGTACTTTTCTACGCTGGCTCATATTGAACATTACACAAAAGCCGCTGATATTCTGGCGATCACCCAGCCTTCGCTGAGTTATGCGATCTCCACTCTCGAGGAAGAACTGGGCGTAAAACTGTTTGAAAAAAATGGAAGGAATGTTACTCTTACCAAGTATGGAAAGGTTTTTCTCAAAGACGTTGAAGAAGTGCTGAACCGTCTGGACTCTTCTGTAAACAGCCTGAAGCTGGCAGGTAAGGGAGAGGGCTGTATTGATGTTGCATTCCTGCGCACTCTGGGAATTGACTTTCTCCCGAAGATCATGAGAGGATTTCTCGCGGCAAATCCAACGAAAAAGATTGATTTTAATCTGTATTGTGACAAAGTTTTAACAGCTGATATTTTAAATGGTTTAAAAGAGAAAAAATATGATCTGGGTTTCTGCTCTATGATTGATAATGAACCACTGATTGAATTTATACCTGTTGCCAGACAGGAACTGGTGGTGATCGTGCCTTCTGACCATCCGCTGGCAGCAAAAGAGGAGGTTTGTCTGGAGGATACTATTCCTTATAAACAGATCATATTTAAGAAAAGAAGTGGTCTGAGACATATTATTGACGGATTGTTTGAGCGCATCGGTCAGAAACCGGATGTTGCCTATGAGATTGATGAAGATCAGGTTGCTGCAGGCTTTGTCTCCAATGGATTTGGTATCTGTGTGGCTCCCAATATTCCTATCCTGCAGTCACTGAATGTAAAGATTCTGCCTCTTGTATCTCCAAGCTGGCAGAGAAACTTCTATATGGCAATGTTAAAGAATGTTTATCATCCGCCTGTTGTGGAGGCTTTTAAGAATTATGTAGTCGAGCAGGCACAGAAGGAATGGGATTATAAGACAAGCTAAATACAACAAGACCGTTTTTATATACAGCGTTGTATCTTTATAGGCACATGTATATAGAAAACGGTCTTTGTTTATGTTATTGCCCTCGCTGGATTATGCCTTTTTCCAGTTTGCGAAAATATCAGCGGAGGCTTTCAGAAAATCATAGGAAATTTCTATTTCTTCATCTGTCACTGTTTTATTCTCATCCAAGATCGGCCATGGATCGCATCCTCTGGAGATTTCTCCTACCTGATCCATGGTAAAGGAATTTCCACAATTCTGGCAGACCAGCTTATCGCCTTCCTGTTTATAGTATCCTTTGCCGGAATCATAGCATATCTGGCAGGTGTTGAATGCTGTGCGTATGGTTCCTGTGGAATCTTTTACTGCAATCACTTCCATTTCTGTGCCGTCTACATCTACTGGGTAAAATTCTGCATTTTCAGACAGTTCATCTGTCGGAATGCTCAGCGCATTGCCAGAAGTTACTTTTGTTACCTCATTTGTCGTATTTTCAGAAGTTTGTGCTGTTGTCGATGTTTCTGCTGCTTTTTCTTTTCCGCATCCCGCAAATGCTGTGAGCAGTATCGCTGTTGTCATAAATGCTGCAATTATTTTTTTCATTCTTCTGTCTCCTCATATTAATTATTTTCCACATGGATTTTCCCTGTGATCATTCCCATCCAGCAGGTATAAGTATAAGTTCCTGCCTGTTCAGGTGTGAATTTTATTATGTTTTTTCCCTCTGTAAAAGTATGCTCCAGACCGAAATCCTGCAGAAATATCTTGTAATTACATCCGTTGATGTTGTCTTCTGATGCTTCAATCTCCCACTCTACCGGCTCACCTGCTCTGACAGTGATATCCGGATATTTGCCGGACTGAAGCTGACTATAAACATATTGTGTTCCGTTCTTTTCAACTGCTGTATCTCCTGTTGTCTGTGAACCTGTGTCTGCCATCCGGGATATCTGCCGAGAATTCAGTCCAGCCAGCGCAGTTCCCTGTGTCACCATTGAAAGCCCCATGACCACAATTAAAATCGAACCCGCCTTCAATACCAGTCCCGTAAAGCGTTTCCCCAAAAAAGCTATCGCAGAGCCAAATCCCAGCATCAGAGGAACTGTACCAATGCTGAAACAAAACATGGAGAATGCACCTGCCAGTAGACTCCCGGATGCCAGCGCTATGATCTGTACAGACTGTAATGGACCGCATGGCATAAGTCCATTGCACAAACCTATAATAAAGGGAGTCTTTCTCTTATTTCCTACCCTTTTATATAAAAGAGGAATTCGAATCCGAAATTTTCGAAGCCATGGAAAAATCCCCAGCATATTAATTCCCATAACAATCATAACAGTTCCTGCTGCCAGTTTCAGGATTCCCTGGATCAATGATGAGGTCTGCAGATCTGTGCCAAATCCGGCCAGTCCACCTACTGCTCCCAGGATACCGCCGACTACCGTATAGGAAACTACCCGTCCTGCATTGTAAAGAAAAGAATTTCTGAACATGGCTCTTGATATTTCCTCAGATATATCTTTCTGCAATGTCTGGGACAGATTGATACCTCCACACATAGCGATACAATGTACAGAAGTGAGCAGTCCGATCACAAACAGCATTCCATAACTCATCCCCGAATCCGCAAGCGAAGCAGGTACAAGATAGTTCAGAATCCCGAGATACTGTAATATTCCAAACAGTACAACAATCAGCAGGATCTCTGCGATTGACTGTAGTATCTTCTTTTTGCAGGACAGCTTTTCAGAGGTTGCAGAATACCCCATTTTATTTATGATATCTGTGATCTGCCTTAGAGATATCCGATTCGGATTATAGGAAAAAGAGGCTTCACCTGTCTCATAGCTTACAGATATATCTGTCAGAGCCGGCTCTTTTTTTAGTTCATTTTCTATCCTTATCTGGCAGTTTATGCAGGTCATTCCATCAATATATATTCTTGCTTGTTTCATAGTTTGTCCTTTCTTATGACATAAAGAAAACTGTAACCATAGATTTTATATTTCTATCATCACAGTTTTTTGTTATCATATTATTTCGATAGGAATTATATAGTAGTTTTTTACTGTCGTCAACCTTAGAGTACGGAATTTCATAGAATTTTCACTTACATAATGTCCTCCAGGCAACTGTATACTTACAATTAAAGCAAAGTACTTACTTGATTCAATTAAACATACGAAAGTATCCGTATAAAAAACAGGGACTACTCTCCATAACTTATCATCAAGCTATGTAAAGCAATCCCCGTTATTGTATTTCTTAATTATTTCTCATCCATAGTACGAAGTCTGTGTACCAGTTCTTCGCAGATTTCCAGTTCGTTCTTGCCGTCTGTCTCGATGATAATGTCTGCTGCCGCCTCGTATTTGGCGCGGCGTTTCTCCATCAGGTCTGCGATAAATGGAACAGTCTTATTGTTCTCGATCAGCGGACGGTCATGGTTATTTTTGACGCGGTCAAGGATTGTCTCCGGTTTTGCTGTGAGGAGAACAACACGGCCATTCTTCTTCATCTCTACTACATTGCACTCTCTCATTGGAGTACCACCGCCGCAGGAGATCACAACATTGCTGCGTGACTGCATTTCGATAAGCAGATTTGTCTCAAGATCACGGAAATACTGCTCACCGTATGTCTCGAAGATATCGGAAATACTCATTCCCTGTCTCTGGGCAATGATCTGATCCATCTCTACCACATCCATGGCAAATACATTCTTAAGGAAATCAGAAATTGTGGACTTTCCCGCACCCATGAAACCGATCAGCACGATGTTGTAGTTGAAGAGTTTTCTTGCCTGGATCCGTTTACTGTTTGTGCGGATGCATTCAAATACATCGGAAACCTCATCCTTATGGCGTCTGCCTTCCATTCTCTTCTCCAGCCATTCTTTCTGCTTCGCTTCCTGCTCAGGCTGTAAGATCTGGAGTCCGTTGGCTTCTTTATATGCCATAATGTCCTCCACGATCCTGTTACGCATGATAAGTGCATCCAGAATGATCTCATCACACTGGCCAAGACTCTCTCTGAGTATTTCTAACTGATTCATATCTCTTTCCTCTGTCTTTCCTATGTCAGCTTGCAGCAGACCGCAGATCAGCCACAGACTGACATAAACTATTCACGAACGGCAATATATGAATGCCGACTGTTAAGATTTATTATATCAATATCGCTTTTGTATAGCAACCCTTTAAACCATTAAATTGTTTCATCTGTTCGATAGTTTTTTTCTATGAATTCGACAAACAATTCTATGGCAAGACTCTGATGACGGTTCTTTTATAGCAGTCCCAGTAAATAATGCATTTAAGACAGTTTAGCAGAGTGCGAAAGACAAGGAAGATATCTGCAGGCGTGCTGACGCACGGCAAAGATATCTGACGCAGGATTTCACACTCTGCTGAGCTGGATTAAGATGCATTATTTACTGGGACTGCTATAGGTTCCCATATAAATGTATCTAATGGAAAAAATCATGAAATACTTTTTCAGTGTACCATTTAAAACTGATTTTTTCCACTGATTTCTCCGCATAGACCGGATAAGAATCTATCAGTTTTCCATCCAGGTAATAGGCTATTCGGCCAAGCTTCTCCCCCTTAAGAACCGGCGCACTGACTTTCTGCGGAATTTCTATTTTACAGGTTACAGTTTCCCCTTTTTTCAGAAGGACTTCTTTTTCCCTGTCATATGCAGTTACACTGCATTTACCCCTCAGATAGATTTTCTTTCCTATATCCTGATCATCTTCCACACCGTCTGTCACCAGAATTTTTCCGGTCTGTGGTTCTTTCCAGTAGGTTTCGTACTCATAGTTGTAATCTCCGAAGTCCAGCAGTTTCTTTGTGTCACTCCATTTATAGGTTTTGTGGTTGGGCCACCCACAGCCAAGGAGACTGACGATAAATGTTTTGCCCTCTTTTTCCCATGCACATACATAACAGTAGCCAGCCTGGGAAGTATAGCCTGTTTTTCCGGCAAGAACTCCGTCTCTCATGTCGAGAAATGCATTGGCATTATGTACGGAAAAGGTTCTCTTTCCTGTGATCTCAGAGAATGTATAGTCTCTGGTCTGTGCAATGTGCAGGAATGTTTCGTTTTTAACAGCATATCGCATGATCAGTGCCAGATCTCTGGCTGTTGTGTGATGTTTTCCATTCTCATCCTCAGCATCCAGACCATTGGGTGTGATAAAATACGTATCCTTACATCCTATCTGTTTTGCTTTCCGGTTAAGCATTCTGGCAAAGCCTTCCACGCTTCCCCCGCAGTGTTCTGCAATGGCAACCGCTGTATCATTGTGGCTTTTCAGCATAAGGGAATACAGAAGATCCTCCAGATAATACTGTTCTCCTTTCTGAAGTCCCAGCTTTACTTCCGGCTGGGATGCCGCATTCTGAGAAACCTGAACATAATCATCCCCCGGAGAGTTCTCCAGTGCCACAATACAGGTAAGCACCTTGGTTGTGCTGGCATTTGCCAGAGGACGCTCCCCGTCCTTTTCATAGAGTACTCTGCCGGACTCTCCGTCCATGAGGACTGCTGATAATGCGTACAGTTCTGCCGGTTCTTCTGCAACAGGTGTCATGTCTACTGTCTGAGGTATTTTGTACTCCGCTCCCCGGGCGGAGGTGTATGTCTGCGTAAACAATAATACCGCCGTCACAACAATGACAGCGGCAATATGTTTCATTCTCATACTCCACCTCACATGCTGGCAATCCATGAATATCACTGTTCATAATTTACGGTTATTCACAGATTTGTTGTTTACAGGATATCTGCAGGATTTTGCTTCACCCTATAAGATAATTTATGCCTGCATGTCCGGAATATGACTGTCACAGTTCCGAAAAATATCGGGATATGTCCATTACCCGTTATAAGTCCGGTCCCATCTTTTGCTCAGATGATAAGCTCCCTCTCTTAAGGTATAAAGTTCTCCCAGATATTCCACAGCTTCAGGAACCGCCTCTCTGTAAAGCCTCTCAAGTTCAGGCATGGGAGCTTTTGCCTGCTCTACTGCTTCGGCAGTCATGAAATGTTCAATGACAGAGCCGATGGACTCTCCTCCCAGTCTCAGAAGTTTCCCCAGAATCCTGCGTTTTCTTCCATGGTCATCACACACCATGAAATTGGTAAGAATTTTCATCATCCTGACAGAAATATAAATGTTTATGGTTTTCACCAGAGGAATGGCCCTGTGGATCACTCTGGCATATTCCATCTTCGGCATGATCCCGCAGGCCGGATAATAATGGTCAGGATCTTTACCTGTCTCTTCCATAAGCACACGGTCAAATTCCTTCTCCAGAACAATGTGAGGAATAACGCCTTCTGCAGCCATCTTATTTACATAGGGATGGCATGCGGAATCCAGAATATAATGACAGCCAAATCCAAGAAGATATGCAAAAAGTGCCTCATCATCATTTCTTCTGACCTGCCGCATCCCTTCTTCAAAAAAGGCTCTTGCCTTCTCATGATGCATCGCAATCCCGAACCGGGTGACAGGATTCTTTGAAACCATATAGTAGAACAGGATATCCGGCCCATGTAAACCGATCCTGTACAGATCTCCATGTCTGCGGATCAGAGCTTTCATATCTGAAGGCAGTCTCTTATATACTTCTTTTCCAAATAAATCATGTGCATATGTGGTTGGCATTATTTTTTCTCCTTTATCTTACACATCCAGTTTCAGCTGGATTTCTTCCTCTGCCTCTGCCTTAAAGTCCTCTATCTGGACAGGGTCAGGGACAGGCAGGGATTCCAGATCCTGTACGCCGAAGCAGCGCAGAAACTCTTCCGTGGTCCCGAGCAGGATCGGACGTCCGGGGGCATCCAGACGCCCCAGCTCCCTGACCAGGCTGTATTCTACCAGCTTGTTGATGGCGTGGTCACATTTTACCCCTCGGATCTTCTCGATTTCCGCCTTTGTAACCGGCTGTTTGTATGCAATGATGGATAAGGTTTCCAGCATAACATCTGACAGTGCCGGCTTCTGAGGATGCAAGGCAATATTGATCAGATACTGATAATATTCTTTCTTTGTACACATCTGGAAAGAATTCTCCAGTTCTATGATCTGGATGCCTCTGTTCTCTTCCTGATAACGGTCCATCATATTGCGGATGATCCTTCCTGTTGTCTTCTCGTCCACACCGATGGCTCTGGCGATCCGGGGCAGTTCTACGGAACCGCCCATTGCAAAAAGTATTGCTTCTATCGCAGCTTCTGTCTCCTTAATCTTCACTCAGTCTTCCTCATTCCTTTTATTACATATTGATCTCTGTATTCTATGGTTCATCTTCCGCAAATTCTGTAAGATTCTTCCATGTATCCGGGTCTGTCTGTACTTCAACAGAGATATCGTCAAACAGCCCGTCCTGCTCTACATGGATATGTCCCATTTTCATCAGTTCCAGTATGGATAGAAAGGTGACGATCACCTGTACTTTCGAGCACTGACTCTCCAGGAGATTTCGGAAGCTGAATTTCCGATGGGTACGGGCAAAATCTTTGATCTCTATCATCTTATCAGACAGACTGACCTCTTCCTTCTCGATGGTTCCGAATTTGCTTCGGATAGGATCGACCTTGTCTTCCTGCCTGCGGATGATAGACTTGTAGATTGCATTCAGCTTCTCCAGTGTGAGACCTGCCAGAAGTTCCTTTGGATCTACAGGCTCTCTGTACTGCAGTACCTCATCGGGAAGAGTGGGCTCTTTAAAGAATACATTTGCCGCATCGTCCATCTTATCCTTCAGCTCATAGGACATAAACTTATACATCTTATATTCCAGAAGTTTCTCCACCAGTTCCGCTCTTGGATCTTCCTCTTCTCCCTCCTCATTGACTTCTTTCGGGAGAAGCATTTTACACTTGATATCCAGCAATGTGGCTGCCATAACCATAAACTCACTCATGATTCCAAGGTCTTCCCGCTCCATGGCATGGATGTATTCCATATACTGATCTGTGATCTCCACGATGGGGATATCATAGATATCTATTTTATTTTTTTCGATAAGGTGCAGTAAGAGATCCAGAGGACCTTCAAATACTTCCAGCTTTACCGGAATTCCCATAGCACAGTCTTTTCCTTTTCAAGTAAATATTTCGCTGCCATACAGTCAGCAGACAGTAACAATATTCTCAGCATTTGGTTTCAGATCCACCATCAGCAATTCCCTGGGATTATGGATCCTTACAGGTATGGTGTGTTCCCCTGCTCCTGCACTTACCAGCATATGCTGTTCCTTCCTGTGGAAATCTCCGCAGCAGAACTTCGGAAATGGATGAAGCTGTGGGGAAAGCAGCCCATTGTGCCTGCCAATTCTTACAATCCCTCCATGATAATGCCCGCTCAGGATCAAATCTGCCCCCCAGTCAAAATAGGTATCTCCATATTTGGGACTGTGAGCCAGAAGAATATTCAGGGAATCGGAAGATGGTTCTCCGATCAGTTCCCTGATTTCCTCTCTTTTAAGCTGTGGAGAAAATGGCTTTTTATAATAGATCAGAGGTACTTCCAGACCATAGACAGTAAGGCTGGTTTTTCCCACCTGCAGGCTGCAGGATTCATTATGCAGGATATGGATCCCGGCTGTCTTCAGCTCCTTTTCATATTCCTGATATCGGGCTGCCATACAGTTCTCCTGAGGATCTGTCCTGTACAGCTTATATTCATGGTTTCCCAATGCATAATAAACCGGATACTGCTGAGCCAGGCTCCTCAGAAGAGATGATGCAGTCTTTAAAGAAGCAGAATCATTTCTCACGATCATATCACCGGCAATGAGAATCCCATCCGGTCTGTACCGGTGGATCGTCTCCAGAAGCTTTCTGTTATCAGGGCCAAATTCCATGCCATGAAGATCTGCGATCACAGCAAATCTGATGCCTCTCGCATCCTTTATTTTGTTAGAATGGATTGTATAATGTACGGTTTTAAATCTTTTCATGCAAGTTTTCTTTTCCCTTTATGTTCACTTTATGTCTGGCAACGCACGTTGCGGGATATCATTTCCCGAATCCGCAGTTCGGGAATGTACAGACATCACAGTTCAGGCAGAGTCCACCCTCTCCAAGTTGGTTAATCTCTGATAATGTGATCTCATCATCTGCCATCAGTCTCGGCAGAAGCAGATCAAAGATGGTATTCTTTGCATACATAACACATCCCGGAAGCCCAAGGATCGGTATCTGCCTGCCGTCTTTCTCATAATAGGAAACCAGCATCATAGCTCCCGGAAGTACAGGTGCACCGTAGGATACGATGCGGGTTCCTGTTGCTTTGATCGCACCCGGAGTTCTGTCATCCGGATCTACGCTCATTCCACCGCTGCAGACTACCATATCGGCTCCCTCTTCGATAAATTTCAGGATATCGGCTGTTATCTGTTCCATATCGTCACCCGGTTTTGTCTGACCGATGACCTCTGATGGAAATTTTGCAAATTTATCTCTCAGTACAGGAGTGAAGGTGTCAGTGATCAGACCTTTCTGCACTTCACTTCCTGTTGTTACGATACCCACCTTTTTCTTCTTATATGGCAAAATGGAAAAGATCGGCTCTGTGCCTGCCACCTCTGCTGCACGATCCATTTTCTCTTTCTCAATCACCAGAGGGATAATTCTGGTTCCTGCCAGTTTGTCGCCCTTCTTTACAGGAAAATCTCCATGGCGGGATGCGATCATCATCTCTCCAAGTGAATTGACAGCCAGCAGAGCTTCCCTGCGGATCTTAAGCACTCCGTCAATGTCTGCGATCAGCTCGATCTTTCCCTCTTTTATATCAGAACCATGCATGGTGTCCGAATCTCCGGCACAGATCTTATAAAGGATCTCTGCGCCTTCATTCTCATGAAGGATTCCTTCTTTCTTCTCCCACACATATAAATGTTCTTTTCCTACAGAGAGTAACAGAGGAATATCCTCTTCTCTGACAATATGACCTTTCCTAAAAAGCACCCCTTTTTTTACATCTTTGATAATCTGTGTGATGTCATGGCATAAAATGTGCCCTACGGCATCTTCTGTACGGATTTCTTTCATTATATAGTACCTTCCTTTTGTTTTTATTTCCCTCAATACCCATTTGGATTTTATTATACATCGGATTGCTGTCCTTTGTCAAAAAATTATAAAACTGTCCAAAATACTTTTTGTTTACAGGTTACTGTTCACTCTGTTCTCAGTAACGTTTACAATCTCATGACGACTTTTTTCAGGCAGTCCGGATATGTGGCTTTTCCTGCATTTTCCCCGTAAAGGATCCGCACTCTTCCCAGTTCCTTCCCATCGACGGAATAGATCATCTCCCCTGCCAGGGTGTTCTTTTTCACCGGGGCCTTTACTTCCCTGTGGATTCTCAGCTTTCTTTTTACATTCCCGATATTCTGTCCTGTGGTATCCAGATAGTGGAACTGTTCTTCATAGACCAGAGAAACCGTCTTTTTCTTTCCATTTCTGACCGGAACCTCAGGCAGAGCTTCCATTTTCTTATCTATGTACAGGCTACATTTTGAAAAGCCATAATTTAACATGGAGGCTGCATCTTTAAATCGCACTTTATAGTCCGGGGCTGCCATCACTACTGCGATCAGAGTAATGTCATTTCTTTTTGCAACTGCGCTGAGGCAGTATTTTGCAATACTGGTGCTTCCTGTTTTCAGACCGACACAGCCCTCGTAGCTGCGGATCAGTTTGTTGGTATTGGTAAGTCCGAATTCCTTGGTCCCCTGCCTGGTCACATGGGTGATATTTTCCATCCATATGGAAGAATATTCCAGAATTTTCGGATATTTTGTGATCAGTTCCCTGCTCATGATGGCAATGTCCCTGGCTGTTGTGTAATGATCGGGAGATTCTGTCAGACCACAGCAGTCTTCAAAATGAGTATTTTTCATCCCAAGTCCTTCTGCCCGTTCATTCATGTGGCGGACAAATTCCTGTTCACTGCCGCAGATATGCTCTGCCATTGCTACGCTGGCATCGTTTCCTGACGCGATTACAATGCATTTGATCAGGGTTTCCACTGTCTGGATTTCCCCCTCCTCCAGAAACACCTGAGAACCGCCCATTGACTTTGCATGTGCACTGGTTGTGACTGTGTCGTCCATTTTCAGGCTGCCTTTATCCAGAGCATCAAAGATCAGGATCAGCGTCATGATCTTCGTGATACTGGCAGGGCTTCGTCTGGTATCCGCATCCTTCTGATAAACGACTGTTCCTGTCTGCGCTTCCATTAAGATTCCTGATGGTGCTTCAATAAGATCTGTGGATTCTGCCTGTCTGGTATTGCTTTCCTCAGGCAAAAAGATTCCGGCGGCATATACAGGTGCGGTGATGGTGCAGACCATGATAAGTATAGCGCATATTATGGAGATCCATTTTTTTCGCATATTCTCTCTCCGATCAATGTACCGGCAGGCTGCCGGCTCTAAGACTACTTTCTTTATTCATTATATAGCAATCCAATAAAATAATGCATCTTAATCCGATCCGATACCTGATCATAATCAGATAAAAAGCACTGAAAACCATAAAAATACGATTTTCAGTGCTCATTTTACATCAGCGGCGCAAATGCGCGGAAAATATTCTGCATGATACGCAGCCCTATATTTCTGTTCAGGCAGAATTCCGGTTTTATCTGCCTGCAATATTCCATAGTCTGGATAAAATCATCTTTGATATCCTGTATTACTCTGTTTCTGTAGATCCATACACCATCCTCAAAATGAAGATAAAGACTTCGATAGTCCAGGTTGATGGTTCCCACAACTCCAATCTCATCATCACTCACAAAGGATTTTGCGTGAAGGAAACCGGGCTGATATTCATAAATCTTTACACCGGCTTCCAGAAGCTGCCTGTAATAGGACTGGGTAAGGATAAATACCAGCTTCTTGTCAGGGATTCCCGGCGTCATAATACGCACATCCACCCCGCTTTTGGCTGCCAGACAGAGGGCAGTCATCATCTCATTGTCTATGATCAGATAGGGAGTACAGATATATACATATTTTTTTGCCTTGTTGATAATGTTCAGATATACATCTTCACCGACAACCTCCTCATCCAGAGGTGTATCACAGAACGGCTGGACAAATCCGTCACTCTCAAATTCTTTCTCATGATATCTGTGGGGAAAATAGGCTTCATAATCAATACTTTCTTCAGATCTGCCGATCACCGTCCACATATGGAGAAACATTACCGTCATATTCCAGACAGCTTCCCCTTTGAGCATAACTGCAGTGTCCTTCCAGTGTCCGAAACGCGCTTTCTGGTTGATATATTCATCTGCAAGATTGATGCCTCCCGTAAATCCAACCCATCCGTCAATGATACAAAGCTTCCTGTGATCCCGGTTATTCTGGATAATATTCAAAATGGGACGGAAAGGATTAAATACCTGACATTTGATTCCTTTTTTCTGAAGCTCTTCATAATATTTATGGGGAAGTGTTGTAAGACAGCCAAATCCGTCATAGATCAGGCGCACATCCACACCCTCCGCAGCTTTCTTTTCCAGAATATTCAGGATTGTCTGCCACATCACCCCATCATTGATAATGAAATATTCAATAAAAATGTATTTCTTCGCCTGTTTCAGTTCCCTCACAAGCACCGGGAACATATCATCTCCTACCTGAAAATACTCTGCAGTTGTGTTCTCATGGACCGGAAATCTGGAAACATCCGAAATATATCTGGACTGGTTCGAAGCCGAGGGATCCAGAGCCTCCAGCTTCTGCCTCGTCTGTGGCCGATCCCGCAGATACTCCCTGCTCTCCTCAATCCTCTGTTCAAAATGCTGCTGCATGATCGCAGCGATCCTGGAACGCCCAAATACAAAATATAATACCACTCCAAGAATTGGCAGGATCAGGATCAGCATTGTCCAGGCCAGTTTGTAGGAAGGATTTATTTCCTTATTCAGTATCCATAATACCAGCACAATACCTATCAGCCTCAATCCGATATCAATATATCTGGAATAAGCGGCCAGACGCAGTACCATCATTAAGATCCATCCAAGCTGGACGAGCATTGCAACCGCAACATAAAAGATTCTGTTGAAAATCAGCTTTGCCAGTTTTTTAAACAGTAAAAGGATCCAGTTTTTCTTTTCTTTAAGTATTTTGTTATTTTCTGCCTTCAAGATTACTTCCTTCCCCTGATTATTGTCCAAATTATGATAAAAATCCCTGACAGAACTGCCAGGGATTTTTGCGCACAATTAATTATATTTACGTTTTCTTGCGGCTTCAGATTTCTTTTTACGACGAACGCTTGGTTTCTCGTAATGCTCTCTTTTGCGGATTTCCTGCTGGATTCCTGCTTTTGCACAGCTTCTCTTGAATCTGCGAAGAGCGCTATCTAAAGTCTCGTTCTCTTTTACGATTACGTTTGACATAGACTCACACCTAACCTCCCTCCAGTTGTAGATTGTGCTAAAATACAACTGTCTGGGTATTTTTTCTTGCACAAGTGATATTATATATCATTGCCTGTGGGTTCGTCAACATTTTTTTGGTTAAATTTTGCAGATTTTTTTAGTTACTATTCACACGCCACTATCCCGCGAGGTGTTTTGGCATGTATATGCCAAAATCCCGAGACATACCGCGCGAATTTATGCGATTAGCATAAATTAAGTTTGCGAAGCAAACGATACTCCTTGGGCATTGCACAAGGAGGTTCATATTTCCTGCATCGCGAAGCGTGTTGCTGGTCACAAAGTGAGCAGTAACAATTTTTACTTTATCTGACCTTCAAGGATTCCTGCTGCTGCATCTACGGCTTCCTGAGCTTTGGCAGGGTTCTTTCCGCCGGCCTGAGCCATGTTCGGACGTCCGCCGCCGCCACCGCCTACGATAGCTGCCACTGCTTTGATCAGGTTACCTGCGTGAGCGCCTGCTTTCTGTGCTGCATCAGTAGCCATTGCAAGAAGGTTTACTTTCTCACCGTTTACTGCTGCCAGAAGGACAACACCTTCACCAAGTTTGCCTTTCAGCTGGTCGCCAAGGTCACGAAGTCCGTTCATATCCACTCCGTCTACTTTTGCAGCAAGAAGTTTCACACCTTTGACTTCTACTACTTTATCCATAACATCTCCCAGAGCTCCCTGAGCCAGTTTGCTCTTTAAGGATTCGTTCTCGCTAGAAAGTGCTTTTACTTCTCCCTGAAGATGTCCGATCTTCTCTACGATCTCTGCAGGATTTGCTTTCAGGGCTTTTGCAGCTTCATGAAGCAGTTCTTCCTGTTTCTTATAGTATTCCAGAACTCCGTTTCCTGTCAGAGCTTCAATACGGCGCACACCTGCTGCAATACCGGATTCGGAAACAATTTTGAACAGCATGATGTTGCCTGTGTTTGCCACATGAGTACCACCGCAGAGTTCCTTGGAGAAGTCGCCCATGGATACCACACGTACCTTCTGGTCATATTTCTCTCCGAACAGAGCCATTGCTCCGGATTTCTTAGCCTCTTCCACATCCATAACATCTGTACGGACTTCAAGACCAGCCTGGATTTCTTTATTAACAAGAGCTTCTACCTGTGCGATCTCATCAGCTGTCATAGCCTGGAAATGAGCAAAGTCGAAACGAAGTCTGTCCGGTGTTACCAGAGAACCCTTCTGTTCTACATGACTTCCAAGAACTGTCTTTAATGCTTTCTGAAGAAGATGTGTTGCACTGTGGTTCTTCTCTGTATCTCTTCTTGCAGCTTCGTCCACTTTCAGGGAAACTGTTTCGCCTGTGGAGATCATACCGGATTCCATATGACCTACATGTCCGAATTTACCGCCGCGAAGCTTGATGGTGTCTTCTACTACGAACTTACCGTTTGCAGTTTCGATCACACCTGTATCTCCGACCTGTCCACCCATAGTTGCGTAGAATGGCGTCTGCTCTGTAAAGACAGTTCCTTTCTGTCCTTCCATCAGGGAGTTTACGATCTCTGTCTCTGTTGTAAGGACTGTTACTTTGGAATCAAAGGTAAGATGATCGTATCCTACGAATTCTGTTGTAACATTTACATCAATATCATCATATACAGTTGCGTCAGCACCCATATAGTTTGTCACTTCACGTGCAGAACGGGCTTTGTTTCTCTGCTCTTCCATGCATTTCTGGAAGCCAGCTTCATCAATATCATATCCTTTTTCCTCAAGGATCTCTTTTGTAAGATCCATCGGGAATCCGTAAGTATCATATAATTTGAATGCATTTTCGCCGGAAAGTGTTTTCTCTCCTGCTGCTTTCATCTCATCTTCCATCTCTCCAAGGATACGAAGACCCTGGTCAATGGTCTTGTTGAACTGGTTTTCTTCATTTGTGAGAACTTTAAAGATAAATTCTTTCTTCTCTTCCAGCTCCGGATATCCTGCTTTGGAACCATTGATCACTTCTTCACTTAATTTTGCAAGGAAGGTGCCTTCGATTCCAAGAAGACGTCCGTGACGTGCTGCACGACGGATCAGACGGCGGAGTACATAACCGCGGCCTTCGTTTGTAGGCATGATACCGTCGGAGATCATAAATGTTGCAGAACGGATATGGTCTGTGATCAGACGGATGGATACGTCATCATTATAATTCTTCTCGTATTCTTTTCCGGAGATCTTACATACCAGGTTACGCAGTGCGCAGATAGTATCTACATCGAAGATGGAATCTACGTCCTGCACAACAACTGCCAGACGTTCCAGACCCATACCTGTATCAATGTTCTTCTGTTTCAGTGTTGTATAATTTCCGTTTCCATCGTTCTCAAACTGGGTAAATACGTTGTTCCATACTTCCATGTAACGGTCGCAGTCACAGCCTACTGTACAGCCAGGTTTCCCGCAGCCGTATTTCTCTCCACGGTCATAGTAGATCTCTGAACATGGACCACAGGGACCTGCGCCATGCTCCCAGAAGTTATCTTCTTTTCCAAAACGGAAAATTCTGTCAGCAGGGATTCCGATTTCTTTGTTCCAGATGTCAAATGCTTCATCATCTTCCAGATATACGGAAGGATACAGACGGTTTGCATCCAGTCCTACTACCTCTGTGAGGAATTCCCAGGACCAGTGAATGGCTTCTGTCTTAAAATAATCACCAAAGGAGAAGTTACCAAGCATCTCAAAGAATGTACCGTGACGTGCAGTTTTACCTACATTCTCGATATCACCTGTACGGATACATTTCTGGCAGGTACTTACTCTTGTTCTTGGCGGGATTTCAGCACCTGTAAAATATGGTTTCAGCGGAGCCATACCTGCGTTGATCAGCAGAAGACTCTTATCTCCCTGTGGTACCAGGGAAAAGCTTTTCATTACCAGATGTCCTTTGCTCTCCATGAAGTCCAGGAACATCTGACGAAGTTCGTTTACTCCGTATTTCTTCATAATCTTTTCCTCCTGAAATCGACGGTACCGGTTCAGCAGTATCCGCCGATATTTCTATAATGAATTTTTTATTTTGCCAGAACTTTATTGAATTTCTTTTTGCCTTTTTTCAGCACTACACCTTCACCTGTAAGTGCATCTTTGGCAACTGTGTATTTCACATCTGTGATCTTCTCACCGTCAATGGAAACACCGCCCTGTTCAATGGCACGACGTCCCTCGGAACGTGTTGGAACCATTCCTGCTTTTACAAGCATGGAGATCAGGTCGATTGTTCCTTCTTCTGAGAAGTCTTCGTCTGCAAGCTCAGTTGTCGGCATGTGTGCTGTGTCAGCGCCGCCTGCAAAAAGTGCTCTTGCGCCTTCCTGCGCTTTCTTTGCTTCCTCTTCGCCATGAACCAGATTTGTCAGCTCGTATGCAAGGATTTCTTTTGCTTTATTCAACTGGCTTCCTTCCCATTTCGCCATCTCATCGATTTCTTCTAACGGAAGGAAGGTAAGGAGACGCATACATTTGATAACATCTGCATCATCCACGTTTCTCCAGTACTGATAGAAATCGAAAGGAGAAGTCTTCTCCGGGTCAAGCCATACAGCACCGGACTGTGTTTTACCCATCTTCTTACCTTCGGAGTTCAGAAGAAGTGTGATCGTCATGGCGTAAGCGTCTTTTCCAAGTTTACGACGGATCAGCTCTGTACCGCCAAGCATATTTGCCCACTGGTCATCACCGCCGAACTGCATGGTGCAGCCGTATTTCTGATACAGCATGTAGAAGTCGTAGCTCTGCATGATCATATAGTTGAACTCAAGGAATGTAAGTCCACGTTCCATACGCTGTTTGTAGCACTCGTGAGAGAGCATACGGTTTACAGAGAAATGTGGTCCAACATCACGAAGTACCTCTACATAATTTAAATTCATCAGCCAGTCTGCATTGTTTACCATTAATGCCTTGCCGTCTGAGAAGTCGATAAAACGTTCCATCTGTTTCTTGAAGCAGTCGATGTTGTGCTGGATTGTCTCCACTGTCATCATCTGACGCATATCAGATCTTCCGGATGGATCACCGATCATACCGGTTCCGCCGCCTAATAATGCGATTGGTTTATTTCCCGCCATCTGCAGACGTTTCATCAGGCAGAGCGCCATGAAATGTCCCACATGAAGGCTGTCTGCGGTAGGGTCAAAGCCAATGTAAAATGTGGCTTTTCCATTATTTACCATTTCTTTGATCTCTTCTTCGTCTGTTACCTGGGCAATCAGACCACGGGCTTTCAGCTCGTCCCAAACTGTCATTGTTTGTTTCCTCCTCGTAATAAAATAAAACAACCCGGTTCCTGTCCCTTTAGGACGAGAACCGGGCCCCGCGATACCACCTAAATTCACAGAAAACTCGCATTCTCTGCCTCAATAAGTAACAAACCATGCCATTGTTATGATAAACAACGGTTCTCTCTGTTACTTAAGCATGTTAACGGATGCCACTCCGCTGCAGCCTACTTACCTTACAATATCTCTGAGGTGTTCGGTGCAGAGCTCCGGGAGGTATTCACATAAGTTCCCCACGCGCCTCTCACCTGCCGGCAGCTCTCTGTCTGTTTTCCCTATGTTACTCTTTCCCATCTGTGCTTTTTTATATCATATATCTGCAAGTATACAAATACAAAATTTATTTGTCAAGGAATTTATAGCAATCCTCTTCATATTTCACCAACTTAAAGCATTAATGTACTCACCCTGAAATCCAGTCCACAAAGAATACATGTCCTTTGTACTGTTCATATTCCAGCTTGCTGAAATTAAGGTTCTGTGCCTTAAATGCTGCCGGAGTCATAAAGAATTTGTAATTGAAATCCTTTGTCTTAAATCCCGGGAGTGTTCTCTTTGTGCCATGATTCACATAGTTACTGAACACTTCCATGGCTGCCTTTGCTGCCGCATAGGCATTGGTCCTGTCCTCAAACTGGCCTTTCAGTCTTTTAAGAAGTGCTCCATCTGTGACAACCGCATACTGGGTAGGTTTTCCCTGATATACCACATAACGGATCTGTGACGGAAATTCTTTATACTGGTCAATGGTACAGTTTAATACGCAAAGCGCAACTGCCTCCATTCCCACGACTCCCTGATCTCCTGCTTCTGCATCACACACTGCTGCCAGAAGATCCAGATCTGACACCTTTCCGTCTGCAATTCCCGGATGTTCCAGGAACTCTTCTTCCATATAGTAGTATTTATTATTCTTCGCATCAAAGACCTTGACATATTTGCCCTCTACTGTGTAATCATTACCGGAAGTCTTTGTTGCAGCACCGTCAGAATCAAACCTGTATGTAGTTCCGTCAATGGAAGCGATGGTATTTGCCAGCATCACTCCTGATGTATCAAAATAATATTTCTTTCCATCAAGCTCAAGCCAGCCTGTCTTCGCCTTACCATCTGAAGGGTTGAAATAATATTTCTTACTTCCTACGGTTCCGAAACCTTTCTGATAACGGACACCGGTTGATTTTGAAAAATAGTAATAGTCTGAGTCAATTTTCTCCAGACCTGTATACATTATTCCATTTGACGGCTTAAAGTATCTGTAATTTCCGGCACTGCTCTTCACCCAGCCTGTACACATACGTCCATTGGCCTGACTGAAATAGCGTTTCTGTTCTTTTTTGTTCTCCACCCAGCCTTTGGCCATAACGCCGGAACCGCTGTAAAAATAATATTTATACTCATCTGTATCTGTGAGCCAGCCTCTTGTCATCAGGCCTGTTGTCTCATCAAAATGGCGGGTATTTCCATTGGAATCAGTGATAAATCCTGTCACCATATATCCGGCTCCGTTGGTAAAGTATCGGATCGCCTGTCCGCTGGAGTCTTTTACCCAGCCTTTTACCTGAACTCCTGTTTTCTTATCAAAGTAATATTTCTTACCCTTAAGTTCCAGCCAGCCTTTCTGTTTGGAACCGTCTTTGTTTATGTAATAGGTTTTCCCTTTCTGAGTGACAAATCCTGTTTTTGTTGCCGCGGATACACTAAAACAGCCCATTACAAAAACGGTCATCACAAAAAGGAGCAGATACTTTAACAATAGTTTCCCATGTTTCTTCATTCTTATTCTCCGTTTCCTCTCTTTTTATACGTATTGTTTTACGTTTTAATTGGGTTATCGTTGCATTTCTTTCTCAATCATTACAGATTTGTTACGTGGTATATTATATCGAATTCATATATTATTGTCAACTTGTGAAAAGCAACAATTCGCATCGAACTTAAGGTTATTGGTTATTGTGAACATAATGAACAATGATGAAACTGTAACACTTTTTGCGGTTCCACATATGATAGGATTGTAAAGAAAAAAAACGGAGGATTTAATATGAGCGACTTAGCTGCTACAAATTGCGGATGTGAGGACAGAGGAGGATGCGGATGTGGCTGCGCTAATAACAGCGGATGCGGATGCGACAATGGCTGCGGATGTAATAACGGATGTGGATGTAACAGTGGATGGGGACTTTCAGGCGGAAATAATTCCTGCTGTAATATCCTCTGGATCATCATCCTTCTGTGCCTGTGCGGAAACAATAACTGCGGATGCAGCAATGGCTGCGGCGGATGTGGCAACGGTGACAACTGCTGGATTATTATCGTGCTGCTTCTGTTATGTGGAAACAATGGCTGTGGATGTGGCTGCTGACAATCATTTTCTGTTGGCAGGGGGATCTTTCCCTCTGCCTCTTTATATTTTACAGGATTATAATTTCGTCCTTATTATTCATGCTGCCTGATATTATCCTTATCTTTCATATTCTGGGAATTGATCCTGTCTGTTTTCTTTTCCGGGTGCACTGTCTGAGCACATTGTTTTTTCTTTTTCACACACTCCAGATCTATCTCATAAAAAGCATTTCCATCTATAATAAGCATTTCTTTCTTTTCTTCTGACTCTGATCCCATATCTGATTCTCCATTTTTTGCAACTGCAAACGCATGATACCTGCAGCAATTCCATAAAATTTGAGGCAGCGTGCAGTAAAGCAGTCTCACAGTTATTTAAATTCTACTTTATTATATGTCAGAATCCTTCTCCCCGTCATATTCTGTTAATAAAAAACATAAAATGGAAGCAGATATTATGAATGAAGAGCAGATTTCCCAGACTTTGCTGGATCAGATGGTCAGTTCTGACCGCGGACAGATGATAAAAGCCGCCATTCCTTATCTTCCGCCAAAAGGACAGCAGATTTTCTCAGTCTATGAAAAAGCGGTTGAATTTATCAATACGGTTTCTGTTTTCAGCAAAAGAAGTTCCGGCAGCGATCTGTGTGCCATGAGCATGCCGGCCCAGAATCCAGTGGATATCATCAATGATATCCGCAGCTTCTGTTATGGTCCCAGCAGGGATAAATTAAATCAGATGGTAAATATGATGGCTATGGTTCAGATGCTGCAGCTCATGAATCAGCCTGCAGATGGTGAGAAGGAGGATTCCCATGAATGATGACTGGCGCAACAACCCGAAGCTTGCAGGTATGGATCGTTCCAAGCTTGATATGCTTCAGAATCTGGCTTCCCAGGGAAGTTCAAAGGGTGCAAATGAGATGCTGCCTTTCCTGATGAGCGCAGCTGCTCAGGGAAAAAAAGGTGGTCTGAAATTTAATGCTGATGAGATTTCTGCGATCATTGAAGTGCTGAAGATGGGAAAATCTCCCGCAGAGGCACAAAAACTTGATAAAGTGGTGAACCTTATGAAAATGATGCGGTGACCAAGTCCCCACTCACTGCTTATTGCTTTTCGCAGACTCCGCAGAAAACTTACCTGATTCGGTTAATATGAATTGCTATGATAACAAAAAGAGTACATTTCATCAACTTTCCGAAATGTACTCTTATGTTCAGTAATGTAACTTGTCACCAATTATTATCTGTCATATTTGCGCAGCCTGTCGCAGATAAATGTCAGTGCCTGTTCAACTGCCTGGTCTCTGATACTTTTTCTGTCGCCCTCAAAGTGAAATTCCCTCACAGTTGTCTTTCCTGCACAGTAACATCCCATAAATACGGTTCCCACCGGTGTTTCCTCTGTTCCACCGCCCGGACCTGCAAGTCCTGTCACAGAGAGACAGACATCGGTTTTGGCTGCTTTCGCACCGCCTTTTGCCATCTGTCCGGCACATTTGGCTGAGACAGCACCTTCTTTCTTCAGTGTACTTTTCTTTACTCCAAGACATTTTCTTTTGGCGCGGTTTGTATATGTGACATAACCACACATAAATACCTCTGAAGCTCCCGGTACATTTACGATGTCCGCTGCTACCGCACCGCCTGTACAGGACTCGGCAAGAGACAGTGTCATTTTCTTTTTTTTCAGGAGTCCTACAACTGTTTCTTCTAATGCTGATTCTTCTGATGCTTCCTTTTCTGAAGCCATATTTAAAGCCTTCTTTCTAATCCTGCATGGACAGAACACTCCTGTTCTGCCAGATATATGTGATCAGGGAAATAACGGTAAGTGCCAGAGAAAGCCAGATAAATATCTGTTCCAGAATATCAAACACTCCGCCCAGATCGATCAGCAGTAAAATGATCATGATCATCTGGGAAACCGTCTTGAATTTGCCCCAGTAGTTTGCCGCGATCACAATACCGTTCTCGGCTGCGATCAGACGGAATCCGCTGATAATAAATTCTCTTCCTATAATAATGATAACAAACCATGCCGGAAGTTTTTCCAGTTCAATAAAGCAGATCATTGCAGAACACACAAGCAGCTTGTCTGCAAGAGGATCCATGAATTTTCCAAAGTTTGTCACCAGATTGTATTTTCTGGCAAGCTTTCCGTCAAACCAGTCGGTCACACTTGCAACAACAAAAATAGCAAGTGCTATATAGCGGTTTGCCTCACCGCCCAGGTCTGTAAGCATAAACAGTACAAGAAACGGAACCAGGATCATTCTGGCTACTGTAAGTTTATTCGGTGTATTCATCTGCCAACTCTCCTATCAAATCATATTCCAGTGCACCGGTCACACGTACCTTTGCAAAATCTCCTGTCATCAGGAGTTCTCCTGTCTGCACAAAAATATAACCGTCGACCTTTGGTGCATCTCCGTAAGTTCTGCCAATGTATGCGCTCTCATCTGCAACTTTTCCCTCGATCATCACGAGAAGTTCCTGTCCGATACGGTCAGTTCCCTTATCATAGGAAATCTCCTGCTGAAGCTCCATGATCTCGTCACGTCTGGCCTCTTTGACTTCTTCCGCAACCTGATCAGGCATCGTTGCTGCAGGTGTATCTTCTTCCGGTGAGTAAGTAAATACTCCCAGACGGTCAAATTCCATCTCATCCACAAAACTCATCAGCTCTTCGTGGTCTTCCTGTGTTTCCCCGGGGAATCCGGAGATCAGAGTGGTACGGAGCACGATGTCAGGAATCTCCCGGCGAAGCTTATTTACAATCTCCACCAGCTCTGCCTGTGTTGTCCTTCTTCCCATTCTCTTTAAGATACGGTCACTTGCATGCTGGATTGGAAGATCCAGATAATGGCAAATCTTCTTCTCCTCTTTCATGGTCTGGATCAGTTCATCGTAAATTTCCTCCGGATAGCAGTAAAGCACGCGGATCCAGCGGATTCCTTTGATCTTGCATAACTCTTTCAGGAGGATATGAAGAGATTTCTTTCCATATATATCAGTTCCATATACGGTTGTCTCCTGCGCGACAAGGATCAGCTCTTTTACGCCTTCCTCTGCCATCTCCTTTGCCTGTGTTACCAGACGTTCCATCGGAACGCTTCGGAATTTACCGCGAAGTTTCGGGATGATACAGTAGGTGCAGTGTTTATCACAGCCTTCTGCTATCTTGAGGTATCCGAAATGTCCGCCTGTTGTGAGAACACGTTTGCCAAGCTTTTCCGGAAGATAATCAATATCTTTAAATTCCTGGAAATGTTTTCCTTCCATTGCTTCACGGATTGCCTTAAGGATGTCTCCGTAGGATGTTGTGCCAAGTACTGCATCTACTTCCGGTACTTCCTCAATGATCTCATTCTTATAACGCTGTGCCATACATCCTGTGACAACCAGGACTTTACAGCTCCCGGTTTTCTTGTATTCTGCCATCTCAAGGATGGTGTTGACGCTCTCTTCCTTTGCGTCATTGATGAAGCAGCAGGTGTTCACCACAATGGCCTCTGCTTCAGTTTCATCATCTACGATCTCGAACCCGTTACCTGTAAGAAGTCCGAGCATTTCTTCGGAATCTACAAGGTTCTTGTCACAGCCTAATGATACGAATAATAATTTCATAAATTCTCCTATAAGAATGTGCCTGAAAATATACCTCTGTAATTCTCAGACACATCCTTTTGTTTATCTATTGTGTTACCATCAGTTCTTACTCTTCGGTTGTTTCTGCAGTTGTTTCTGCAGTTGTTTCTTCTGCTGTTTCAGCAGTCTCTGTGATTTCAGAAGCCTGTGCTGATTCTTCTGCCTGTGCCTCAGCTGTCTGTTCTGTTCCTTCTTCATCCTCTTCTTCCGGAGCAAGGATCTTTACTTTTCCTTTGTAGAGCTCGTCGATCGCAACTGAGAGAGGTTTCTTGCCTGCCGCACCCTCTACCATTGGTTTGGAACCTGCAATGATCTGGCGTGCACGTTTACTTGCAGCAAGTACAAGGGAATAACGGCTGTTAAGGGACATTGTTGTATCGTCGTCCTCACTGTTTGTATTGATTGCTTCGATTAATTCTGTATAAGACGGATGTATCATGTATTTTCTCCTTTCTTTTAAGCGGTCTGGGCCGCATGTTTATCATTTCTGAAATGCTTTTGTCTGTTTCTGGATATCTGCGATAAATTCTGCATTTCTGGATACTCTGGAATGTTCACTCACAATAATCTGATGAAGATGGTCTACGCATTCCTCTACAGTATCGTTGACAAGAATATAGTCATATTGTCCCATACCTTCTGCCTCTTCACCGGCTCTTGCAAGTCTGTCTGCGATCACCTGTGCGGTTTCTGTTCCTCTGCCTGTGAGACGGCGTTCCAGTTCCTCCACAGTCGGCGGAGTTACAAACACCAGAAGTGCTTCCGGTATTTTCTCTTTGATCTTCATTGCGCCCTGGATTTCGATCTCAAGGATTACATTTCTGCCTGCCTGAAGCTGCTCTTCGACATAAGAGCGTGGGGTACCATAATAATTTTCCACATACTGGGCATATTCAAGCAATGCATCCTCTTCGATCAGCTTCTCAAATTCATCCCTTGTACGGAAGAAATATTCTCTGCCGTCCTCTTCACCGGGACGGGGTTTTCTGGTTGTTGCGGAGACAGATAATGCATAACCATCATATTTCTCCATGAGGCGTTTCATTACTGTGCCTTTTCCTGCACCGGAAAATCCGGAAACCACTACTAAAATTCCTTTATTCATGGGTCTCTCCCTTATCCTCGTTTTCATATATTTCTGCAAATCTCCGGGCAATGGTCTCAGGCTGAAGTGCGCTGAGCACCAGATAATCGTCGCTTGTGACGATCACTGCTTTTGTCTTTCGCCCCTGAGTTGCATCAATCAGTGACCGGGTTCCCTTTATGCTCTGCACCATTCGTTTTACAGGTGCCGCATCCGGGCTTACCACTGCCACGATTTTCTGTGAATTGACTACATTTCCAAAACCGATATTAATAAGTCTTGCCACGTTTTCTTCCTCTATTCTACGTTCTGGATCTGTTCTCTGACTTTCTCGATCTCTGTTTTCAGATCAATGGCAATGTTGGAGATCTCCAGATCACTTGATTTGGATAAAATCGTGTTTGCTTCTCTGTTCATTTCCTGTGCCATGAAGTCCAGTTTGCGTCCGATGCCTTCTTTCTCTGTTGTGAGCATCTTTTTCATGTTCCTGATGTGGCTGTGAAGGCGGACGGTTTCCTCATCATTGCAGATTTTGTCTGAAAACAGGATGACTTCTGCTGCGATGCGGTTGTCGTCGATCTGTGTATCTTCCAGCAGCTCGGAAACTTTTGCTTCCAGTTTGGTCCTGTAGGCATTGACTACTTCCGGAGAGCGGGCTTCTACACGTAATACTTTTTCTTCAAGGCTGTTCAGTTTTCCGATAAGGTCTTTCTCAAGATTTCTGCCTTCCAGTATCCTTGTCTGGACAAATTTCTCACATGCCTCGCGAAGGGGCGGTTCCAGAGATTCCCAGAGTGCTTCCTCATCAACAGACTGTTCTTCCATGACAAGTACCTCCGGATAGCGTGACAGAGTGCTGACTTTGATATCGTAGTCAAGGTCAAAGTCCTGCTGCATCTGTTTAAGACAGGTGATGTATTCGGATGCGAGTTCTCTGTTGTATTTGAGAGCTCCGTTGTCCAGGGTGTAGTCTTCGTATGTGATGTATACATCAACTTTGCCTCTCTGGATGTAGGTTTTCATCAGGTTTCTGACTGCGCCTTCCAAGAAGTTGAGTTTTCTGGGCATTTTGATGCTGAGGTCCAGGTATCTGTGGTTGACAGATTTTAGTTCGATTGTTATTTTTCTTTCTTTGGTCACGACTTCTGCCCGGCCGAAACCTGTCATGCTTTTTATCATAGTTTTTCTCTCTTTGTCTGTCTATTAGTGTCGGGGTATGTGTGCCTGTTCTGGTTTACATACAGATTTATTATAGTTCATTATAGAATGGGAGTCAAACATTTTTTCGTTGATGGCGGTAGGAAATGTGTGGTATACTAGCAGAAGGGACGCCGCAGGTGGGACGCAGGTAGGACGCAGGAGAAAATAAATAGTTCCGGGCGCGGTTTCGGGGTTTAGTCAACTCTAAGGCTTCGGAAATCTGCTAAAGGCATGAAAAAAACAGCAAAACTCGCTTCGCTCAGACAGGTTGCTGTTTTTTTCATAACGCAGATTCCCGAAGCCTAAGAGTTACTACAACCCCTGCAAATGCGCCCGGAACTATTTATTTTCTCCTGCTGGTGACTGGCTGTGGGAGGTATATGGTATATTTAATTGGAAGGCTTTCAGAGAGGCCTGTTATATTAGAGTTTGTTTGTCAGAAAGGGCTTTGCCTTTCTGACGTAGGTGATGTTTAGATTTTATGTATTACCTGTCAATTATAAAATTGTTATCAGTCATATTGGAGACTGAGATTTTGATTATTGTGAGTATTATTTAAAAAGGAGTGTTTTTATATGGCTTTTGATGGGATTACGATTGCGGCTATGGTGAAGGAGCTGCATTTGAATTTGGATGGAGGACGGTTTAATAAGATTGCTCAGCCGGAGGCGGATGAGCTTTTGATTACGGGGAAGGGGGCGAATGGGCAGTGCAGGCTGCTGCTTTCGGCCAGTGCTTCTCTTCCGCTGATTTATTTTACTTCCAAGAATAAGCCCAGCCCTATGACTGCGCCTAATTTCTGTATGCTGCTGCGTAAGCATATTGGAAGTGCGAGGATTTCGGATATCAGGCAGCCGGGGATGGAGCGTGTGGTGATGTTTGAGCTGGAGCATCTGAATGAGCTGGGGGATCCCTGTAAGAAGGTTCTTATCATGGAGCTGATGGGCAAGCACAGTAATATTATTTTCTGTGATGATAAGGGGATGATCCTGGATAGTATCAAGCATGTTTCTTCTCATATGAGTTCTGTGCGTGAGGTGCTTCCGGGAAGGGAGTATTTTATTCCGAAGACGCAGGATAAGCTGGATCCGCTGACTGTGAGTGAGGAGGAGTTTTGTGATGTTGTGTGCAGGAAGCCCTGTAATATTTCCAGAGCTGTTTACTCTTCTCTTACTGGAATCAGTCCGGTTGTTGCGGAGGAGATCTGTTTCAGGGCTTCGATTGACGGGAGTGATGCAGCGCAGTCTCTGGATGAGGCGGCGAGGGTGCATTTGTATCATACGTTCCGCAGGCTGATGGATCAGGTTGTGGAGGGGGATTTTTCTCCGAATATTGTTTACCGGGGGGAAGAACCTGTGGAGTATGGTGTGTTTGCGTTCCAGCAGTATGGACCGGAGTATCATTCTGTGGAGTTTGAGAGTGTTTCACAGATGCTGGAGACTTATTATGCGACAAAGAATACGTTGACGCGTATCCATCAGAAGTCTTCGGATCTGAGGAGGATCGTGCAGACTGCGCTGGAGCGTAACCGTAAGAAGCTGAGTCTGCAGGAGAAGCAGATGAAGGATACTGCGAAGAAAGAGAAGTATAAGGTTTACGGGGAGCTGATCAATACTTATGGGTATGGGCTGGAGGATGGATGTAAATCGTTTAAGGCTCTGAATTATTATACCAATGAGGAGATTACCATTCCTCTTGATCCTACTATGACTCCGGCGGAGAATTCCAAGAAGTATTTTGACAAGTATGGAAAGCTGAAGCGTACGGAGGAGGCTCTGACTGAGCAGATTGCAGATACGAGAAGTGAGATTGAGCATCTGGAGTCTGTTTCCAATGCTCTGGATATTGCTTTGGCTGAGAGTGATCTGGCACAGATCAAGGAAGAGCTGATGGAGTATGGATATATTAAGAAGCATTATGACCGCAGGAAGGGGCAAAAGGCGCAGAGTAAGTCTAAGCCGTTCCATTATGTGACTGAGGATGGGTATGATATTTATGTGGGAAAAAATAATTTCCAGAATGATGAGCTTACCTTTAAGTTTGCCACAGGGAATGACTGGTGGTTTCATGCCAAGAAGATGGCCGGTTCGCATGTGGTCGTGAAGTCTAAGGACGGCGAACTGCCGGATCATATCTTTGAGATTGCGGGACAGCTTGCTGCTTATTATTCCAAAGGACGTACTGCTCCTAAGGTGGAGATTGATTATATCCAGAAGAAGCAGGTGAAAAAGCCTGCAGGGGCGAAGCCCGGATTTGTGGTTTATTATACAAATTATTCGCTGATGGCTGAGCCGTCATTAAAAGGAGTCAGGGAAGTCTGATCATACTGTTGTATAGTTACAAATATTAAAAGAATTGCGGGAGCTGCTTTGCAGCGGAGTAAGTAATTCGTGGATGTCAGGTCAGGGGTGAAATACCTTTTGACCCTGACATTATATAACAATAATTAAGGAGAATTTCTTTTTATGAGTATTTTGAATGTTGAACATCTGACACATGGTTTCGGAGACAGGGCGATTTTTAATGATGTGTCTTTCCGCCTGTTAAAGGGCGAGCATATTGGACTGGTTGGTGCCAACGGGGAAGGTAAATCTACTTTCTTTAATATTGTAACCGGAAAGCTGATGCCGGATGAGGGTAAGATTGAATGGGCAAAGAATGTACGTGTCGGCTATCTAGACCAGCATTCTGTCCTTTCTCAGGGTATGTCCATCCGTGACGTGCTGAAATCTGCGTTCTCTTATCTCTTTGAGATGGAGGAAAGAATGAATGGGATCTGTGACTCTCTTGGCACTGCTTCTCCTGAGGAGATGGATACTCTGATGGAGGAGCTGGGAACTATTCAGGATACCCTTACCATGCATGATTTCTATGTGATCGATGCGAAGGTGGAGGAAGTTGCCAGAGCCCTGGGGCTTCTGGATATCGGACTGGAACGTGATGTTACAGACCTGAGTGATGGTCAGAGAACCAAGGTTCTGCTTGGCAAGCTGCTTCTGGAGAAGCCGGATATCCTGCTTCTGGACGAGCCTACCAACTATCTGGATGAGGAACATATCGAATGGCTGAAGCGTTATCTGCAGGATTATGAGAATGCATTTATCCTTATCTCCCACGATATTCCGTTTCTGAATTCTGTTATCAATCTGGTTTATCATATGGAGAATCAGGAACTGAACCGTTATGTCGGGGATTATGACCATTTCCAGGAAGTGTATGAGGTGAAGAAGGCTCAGCTTGAGGCTGCTTACAGACGCCAGCAGCAGGAAATCAGTGAACTGAAGGATTTCGTCGCAAGAAATAAGGCCAGGGTTTCTACAAGAAATATGGCAATGTCCAGACAGAAGAAGCTGGATAAGATGGATGTGATCGAGCTTGCTGCCGAGAAGCCGAAGCCTGAGTTTCATTTTAAATACGGACGCACTCCGGGGAAATATATTTTCGAAACGAAGGATCTGGTTATTGGTTATAATGAACCTCTTTCCAGACCTGTTACTCTCTCTATGGAAAGAGGAAATAAGATTGCGCTGGTTGGTGCAAACGGTATCGGTAAGACAACTTTACTGAAGAGTATTCTGGGGTTGATCCCGTCTCTGAAGGGTTCCTGCGAACTTGGGGAGAATCTTCAGATTGGATATTTTGAGCAGGAAGTAAAGGGCGATAACAAGACTACCTGTATTGATGAGATCTGGGCGGAGTTTCCGTCTTATACTCAGTATGAGGTGCGGTCTGCTCTCGCCAAATGCGGTCTGACTACCAAGCATATTGAAAGTCAGGTACGTGTACTGAGTGGCGGGGAGCAGGCGAAGGTGCGTCTGTGTAAGCTGGTAAATAAAGAAACGAACATTCTGCTTCTGGACGAGCCTACCAATCATCTGGATGTGGATGCAAAAGAAGCTTTGAAGCAGGCATTGATCGAATATAAGGGAAGCATTCTCCTGATCTGCCATGAACCGGAGTTTTACCGCGATGTGGTTTCTCAGGTATGGGACTGCAGTAAATGGACTACAAAAGTATTATAATAATTGGTACATGAAGGGTTATTACAAATGAGTAAAGCAAAAACTGTGGATCTGACTTCCGGTCCGATCCTGAAAACTCTGGCAGAGCTGGCTCTGCCTATCATGATTTCTTCCATGCTGGGAACAGCATACAGTATTATGGATATGGCATGGATTGGACTGCTTGGTGCGAAGGCGGTTGCAGGCGTGGGAGTAGGCGGAATGTATGTCTGGCTCTCCCAGGGGCTTGCATCCCTGTCAAGAATGGGCGGACAGGTAAATACAGCTCAGGCATGCGGGCGCAAAGATTATGACCAGGCACGTTCCTATGCTGCCGGTTCTCTGCAGCTCACTGCACTGTCCGGCATTTTGTTTGCTGCTGTCTGTGTTATTTTCATACAGCCTCTGCTGGGATTTTTTAATCTGACCGACGCAGAAACTTATACTGCTGCCAGATCTTATACATTGATCACCTGTGGACTGATCCTTTTTTCTTATCTGAATCTGACGTTGACCGGACTCTCTACTGCACAGGGAGATTCCCGCACTCCCCTGCTTGCAAACTTTATCGGGCTTGCAGGAAATATGATCCTGGATCCGCTGCTGATCCTTGGCATCGGACCTTTCCCGAGGCTGGAGGTTGCCGGAGCCGCTATTGCGACAGTAAGTTCACAGATTCTGGTTTTTGTAGTGATGGTTCTGCGTATCCGGCATTCCAGACTGGAGCCCAATGTTTTACAGCATCTGAATCTGCTGTCTGTTTTTCCAAAAGAATATTATAAGCACATTTTCAGGATCGGGTTTCCCACAGCTATACAGGGAAGCATTTACTGTTTCATCTCCATGATTCTGACCCGTATGGTTTCCGGTTATGGTGCTGCCGCTATTGCAACGCAGCGTGTTGGCGGACAGATTGAATCCGTATCCTGGAATACTGCTGATGGTTTTGCTTCAGCACTGAATGCTTTTATTGCCCAAAACTACGGTGCACGAAAAAAAGACCGTATCCGTAAAGGTTACAGTCTGTCATTTCGCGTTCTCACAATTTGGGGCCTGTTTGTCACTGCAGCTTTTGTCTTTCTTCCGGAACCAATTGCCAGGTTATTTTTCCACGAAAAAGAAGCTCTGGATACTGCTGTCAATTATCTGGTCATTATCGGATTCAGTGAAGTCTTTATGTCCATTGAGCTGATGACAGTGGGCGCATTATCAGGACTTGGACGCACCAGATTATCCAGTACGATCAGTGTGATCCTGACAGGCTCACGAATCCCGCTGGCATTGATCCTGACACATGCGGGAATGGGATTAAATGGTGTATGGTGGGCGCTTACAATCTCTTCTATCGTGAAGGGAATCGTGTTTACACTGACATTCCGGCATATCAGCAGGCGGTTGCCTGAAAAGGTCTAAAGGTCTCTTAATATAGCTGGCAAACTCAAAAGAGGACTGTTCAGAAAAATTTCTGTCAGTCCTCTTTTTACTGTTTCTATTATTTCGCAACAAAGTTTACGATCTTGTTCGGTACATAAATCTCTTTGATAAGGTTCTTACCTTCCAGGAAGGAAGCAATTCTCTCGTCTGCTTTGGCGATCTCGAATGCTTTTTCTTTTTCGCATCCGTTAGGGATTACGATTGTTCCTCTTACTTTACCGTTTACCTGTACACCGATTTCAACGGTCTTGGCAATTGTTTTGCCTTCATCGTATTTCGGCCATTCGGAAACTGCCAGTAAGCCTTCACCTCCGATGAATTCCCAGATTTCTTCGCAGATATGTGGTGCAAACGGGCTAAGCAGTTTGATAAAGATGGTAAGGTCATCTTTGCTTAAGTGTCCTTCTGCTGTGATCTCATTAATGAGTGTCATCAGGCTGGCGATCGCTGTATTGAATTTCAGGTTCTCGATATCAGAAGAAACTTTCTTGATGGTACGGTGGAGTTTCATCTCCAGTTCATCAGATACGGATTCTTCAGAAAGGATATCTGTCAGCCCTGCAACACGGTCCAGGAACTTCTTGCAGCCCTTTACAGAGTTCTCGCTCCACGGTGTAGCTGCGCCATAGTCACCCATAAACAGTACATAGGTACGAAGAGTATCTGCACCGTATTCTTCTACAATATCCAGTGGATCAACTACGTTGCCCTTGGATTTACTCATTTTATCTCCGTCCGGTCCGAGGATCAGTCCCTGGATGGAACGTTTTGCATATGGTTCCGGTGTATTTACTACGCCAAGATCATACAGGAAATGATGCCAGAATCTGGAGTAGATCATATGTCTGGTAACATGCTCCATACCACCATTGTACCAGTCAACAGGCATCCAGTATTTCAGTTTGTCCATATCAGCCAGTGCATTTGCATTGTGCGGATCTGTGTATCTTAAGAAATACCAGGAAGATCCTGCCCACTGAGGCATGGTATCTGTCTCACGTTTCGCTGCAGCACCGCATTTCGGGCATGTGCAGTTTACGAAAGAATCAATCTTTGCAAGTGGGGACTGTCCGTCTTCACCCGGCTCGAAGTCCTTTACATCCGGCAGGCGCAGCGGAAGTTCGTTCTCCGGAACTGCCACAACACCGCAGTTTGGGCAGTGGATAAGCGGGATTGGCTCACCCCAGTATCTCTGGCGGTTGAATGCCCAGTCTTTCATCTTATACTGAACACCGGCTTTACCGATTCCTTTTTTCTCCAGTTCTTCCAGCATACGCTCAATAGAATCTTTCTTCTTTGCATATCCGTTCAGGAAATCGGAGTTTACCATTTCGCCGTCGCCTGTATAGGCTTCTTTGGAAATATCTCCGCCTTTGATAACTTCGATAATATCGATGCCGAATTTCTTTGCGAAATCATAGTCACGCTGGTCATGAGCAGGTACTGCCATGATAGCCCCTGTACCATATCCCATCATTACATAGTCAGCAATGTAGATCGGGATTTTCTTACCGTTAACCGGGTTGATTCCCTCAAGTCCCTGGATTCTCACACCTGTTTTATCTTTTACAAGCTGAGTTCTCTCAAACTCTGTTTTCTTTGCACACTCATTACGATATGCAGTGATCTCATCCATGTTTGTGATTTTATCTGCATATTTGTCAATGATCGGATGTTCCGGTGCGATTACCATGAATGTTACACCAAACAGAGTATCCGGTCTGGTTGTATAGATTTCAAGTTTCTCATCGATTCCGTCAACATCGAAGTTAACGAAAGCACCTTTTGATTTGCCGATCCAGTGGATCTGCTGCTGTTTTACATTATCCGGATAATCTACATCTTTCAGACCTTCCAGAAGCTTATCTGCATACTGGGTGATCCTTAAATACCATACATCTTTGGATTTCTGAACAACATCGCTGTGGCAGATATCACATTTACCGCCCTGGCTGTCTTCATTGGAAAGGACTACTTTACAGTGCGGGCAGTAGTTAACCAGTGTTCTGTCTCTGAATACAAGACCTTTTTCGAACATTTTCAGGAAAATCCACTGTGTCCATTTATAGTAGTCTTCATCTGTTGTATCGATCACACGGTTCCAGTCAAAGGAAAATCCAACTTTCTTTAACTGGTTTGAGAATCTCTTGATGTTCTCATCTGTGATAATACGTGGATGTGTTCCGGTCTTTACCGCGTAGTTCTCTGTCGGGAGACCAAATGCATCAAATCCGATCGGGAAAAGTACATTATAGCCTTCCATACGACGTTTTCTGGAAATAACCTCCAGACTGGAATATGCTTTGATATGTCCTACGTGCATACCGGCACCGCTTGGATATGGGAACTCTACCAGACCATAGAATTTAGGTTTGTCACTGTTATCTTTGGCTTCGAAGACTTTGGCTTCTTCCCATTTTGCCTGCCACTTAGGCTCGATCTTTTTAAACAAGTATTTCATCTCTATACTTCCTCCAACATTTTGCTGTATGTGAACTACCCGGCAACAGAGTTACCAGGGCATCTGACTTAAGGCGAGATACCGTCTTTTTCAGGGTGCGTCCATGACACCACTACTGTTTGCTCCACTGAGCTACACAGCTGCTTTTATTATTTCCGGCGGTTTCAGTCCGATTATGGACATCTTATCCTAAAAATTTATTTTAATTCAACAAAGGCTGTTTGTCAATGTAACGTTTTGCTGTATCTAGTGTTTTTGCTGTAAAAATGGCACTTATTTCGCATTTTCGAGTAATACACCACTAGAGTGTGTCTGAAAAATCATTCCCGCAATCTGCACGCCCCACTTTGCGGGATATTTCACCCGAATTCAGTTGCCGTAGCCCGCTACGGCGCCCTCATCCGGGCAAAATATCCCACAAATTGTGACGCACATCTTGCAGAAAGCCTTTTTCAGACACACTCTAGTTCTGTCAACAAAACGTAAAAAACAGGACATTCCGCATCTCTGCAAAATGTCCTGCCATTTTTATTTCTTAACTATATTTTAATTACTGCGCTAACACAAATTACTGCTCTATCAGTAATTACCCTTTTTTTATTCTTCAGCTTTATCCACTTTGCTTGCTCTTGCTTCGATTTCTTTTGCCTGGATATCGTTCGGAGCCTGCTCGTAGCGTGCGAATTCATAGGAGAATTCTCCGCTTCCGCCTGTCATGGAGCGCAGATCTGTGGAATATCCATAGATCTCAAGCTGAGGTACATCTGCCTCAATGATCGTATTTCCCTGATGGTCAGGAGTCATACCCAGAACACGGCCACGGCGTTTGTTCAGGTCACCCATAACATCACCTGTGTATTTATCCGGAACTGTTACTTTCATGGATACGATTGGCTCTAAGAGTACAGGTGATGCATCCATGAAGCCTTTTTTGAATGCAAGGATGGTAGCCATCTTAAATGCCATTTCCGAGGAATCTACCGGATGATAGGAACCATCATACAGAGTAGCTTTCACACCAACTACCGGATATGCAGCCAGAGGTCCCTTTAATACGCATTCCTGCAGACCTTTCTCAACTGCCGGGAAGTAGTTCTTCGGAACTGCACCGCCGACTACAACCTGCTCAAATACATAAGGTGTTTCCAGATCGCCTGACGGCTCGAAACGCATCTTGACATGACCATACTGTCCATGTCCGCCGGACTGTTTCTTATGTTTGCCTTCAACGTCTGAATTCTTACGAAGGGTTTCGCGGAACGGAACCTTCGGTTTGCTCAGTTCTATATCTACTTTGTAGCGTTCTTTTAACTTATTGGCAACAATGTCCAGATGCTGATCACCGATACCGTAGATCAGGCTCTGACGGTTTGCACTGTCGTTCACTACACGGAGTGTCTTATCTTCACTCATCATCTTGGCAAGTGCCTGAGAGATCTTATCCTCATCACCTTTCTTCACTGCTTTGAATCTCTTGCAGGTATAAGGTGTGGAAATAACCGCCTTCGGATAGAAGATCGGATTTGCCTTGGTTGCAAGGCTGTCACCTGTCTGTACACTGTTTAATTTGGCAATGGCACCGATATCGCCTGCATGAAGTTCAGGAACCTCGATAGGTTTGGAGCCTTCCAGTACATATAATTTGTTCAGACGTTCTTCTTCACCCTTCTCTACGTTTACCAGAGTATCATCAGATTTGATAACACCGGAGCATACCTTGATAAGAGAATATTTGCCGAGGAACGGGTCTGCGATAGTTTTCCATACATATGCGGATTTCGCTTTTGTGAAATCATAGTTTGCTTCAAAGATCTCATTTGTCTTCTGAGCGATTCCGTTGCAGGAGCGTTTGTCCGGGCTTGGGAAATATCCGCAGATATCATCCAGTAAGTTGGATACACCGCGAAGATTGATCGGTGAGCCCATGCATACAGGTACGATAGATGCTTCCTGTACGTTCATTGCAAGTGCTGCGGAAACCTCTGTTACCGAGAATGTATCACCTTCAAAATAACGGTCCATGAATTCCTCGCTGGTCTCTGCAACAGATTCCATAAGGATATCGTGATATTTCTCCAGATATTCATCCAGGTATTCAGGAATCGGGCATTCCTCTTTCTTACCTTTATCTATGTACTTACGTCCTGCCTGTTTTACAACATTTACATATCCTACAAATTTGCCGTCTTCACGAATCGGGAAGTGAAGCGGTGCAATCTTCTTGCCGTAGAGTTCAGTGAGCTGTTCTACTACTTTACGGTAGCTGACATCATCTACGTCCATATCTGTGACAAAGATCATTCTCGGAAGTTTATATTTCTCACATAAGTTCCATGCCTTCTGTGTTCCAACCTGAACGCCTGCTTTACCGGAAACTACAATGATCGCTGCATCTGCTGCGCTTACTGCTTCTTCTACTTCGCCTACGAAATCGAAATATCCGGGAGTATCCAGCACATTGATCTTTACCTTATCCCACGGTACCGGGATCAATGTGGTAGAAATGGAAAAATGTCTCTTAATCTCTTCTTTGTCATAATCGCTGACAGTATTTCCGTCTTCTACTCTTCCGAGACGGTTAGTCATTCCTGCTAAGTAAGCCATTGCTTCTGCCAGTGTAGTTTTGCCAGCGCCCCCATGACCTAAAAGGACTACATTTCTAATTCGGTCAGTTCTAAATACATCCATGTTGCGTACCTCCCTGTTTGTCTGTTATGTTATTGCCGCCTGTAACGTCCGCAGCAACGATATGGCTATATATTACTAAATTTTTTTATATTTTTCAAGTATTTTATGAAATTTTAACATCTTTTTTTGTGAACTTCTTGTAAATTGATGAGCATTTTATATATTTTCAGTAATTTTCACGGATTTCGACTGTGAATTTTATCTCAAGCATGCAGCTGGCTGACTGATTTTGATTGTACGAATATTTATAATGCATCGTTTTTTCAGTTGACTATAGCAGTCCTAGAGCGTGTCTGAAAAAGGCTTTCTGCAAGATGTGCGTCACAATTTGTGGGATATTTTGCCCGGATGAGGGCGCCGTAGCGGGCTACGGCAACTGAATTCGGGTGAAATATCCCGCAAATTGGGGCGTGTAGATTGCGGGAATGATTTTTCAGACACACTCTAGTAACCAGAGTGCGAAAGACATGGAAGATATCTGCATATGATACGGCGTTCGCTTTGTCGCTTTAAATTATTTATGTATAAAAGTGCCGTATGAATTGACTTTTCAAATCATATCCTTTAAAATAGTAAATTATGAAATCATGTAACTGTTCCGTATTTTCACAGTTACGAATAATGTTACCTGAAAGGATGCAAAAACCACTATGAAAACTATCGGTTTTATCGGTCTCGGACTGATTGGCGGATCAATTGCCAAGGCCATCCGAAAATACCATGAAGACTACCGACTTCTTGCTTATGATCAGGATCGGGAAACACTTGCTGCAGCAGTAAGCAGCAATATGATCGATGCTGTATGCGAAGAACATGATGAACGTTTCAGGAGCTGCGATTATATTTTCCTGTGTGCTCCTGTAGAATTTAATGTAAAATATCTTGAATATTTCAAAGACAATATCGGTCCTGACACGATCCTCACAGATGTAGGAAGTGTCAAGGGCATTATCCATAAAGAAGTAGAACGTCTTGGATTGGAATCCCGTTTTATCGGAGGTCATCCAATGGCCGGTTCTGAGAAGACCGGATTCGAAGCTTCCAGTGACCGTCTGATTGAGAATGCTTACTATATTATTACTCCGGGCGGTGAAGTTGCACTGGAACGCCTGACAGATTTCACAGAGATGATCTCTTCCCTTGGTGCGATCCCGATGGTCCTTACAAGTGAAGAACACGATTTCATCACTGCCGGAGTCAGCCATCTGCCTCATATTATTGCTTCTGCACTGGTAAATCTTGTCAATATGCTGGACAGCGATCAGGAATACATGAAAACGATTGCAGCCGGAGGTTTCCGTGATATCACACGTATTGCTTCTTCTTCCCCGATTATGTGGGAGCAGATCTGTGTGGAAAATAATCAGAATATCTCCAATGTTCTGGATGACTACATCCGCCTGCTGGTTCAGATCAAGTGTTTTGTAGATAACAAAGACTCCAGGAGTCTGTATCAGATGTTTGCAAGTTCCAGAGATTACCGTGATTCTATTGATGTGGTAGACAATGGTCTGCTGAAAAAGGCTTATGTCCTATATCTTGATATCGCGGATGAGGCCGGTGGTATTGCTACGATTGCCACTATCCTTGCGATGGAGAAGATCAGCATTAAAAATATCGGTATCATTCACAACCGTGAATTCGAGGAAGGTGTCCTCAAAATTGAATTCTACGACGGAATCTCTATGGAAAAGGGTGCCGCACTCCTAAAAAAAAGAAATTATATTGTCTACGAGCGCTAAACAGATCACCCTTTGACATTCATTTCAAAAATATTTTGTCAAAAGCAGATTGCTATAAATAGCTGCAGGGAAATACAGAAATATTATAAAAACAGGCAGGAATCAAACATGGAAATAAAAAAACAGACAAACCTCAGAGGAGAACTCACTGTACCCGGAGATAAATCCATTTCTCATCGTGCAGTCATGTTCGGTTCTCTTGCACAGGGTACTACAAAGATCACACATTTTCTTGAGGGAGCTGACTGTCTCTCTACTATCTCCTGTTTCCGGAAAATGGGAATCGATATTGAAAGAAATGCTTCCGAAATCCTCGTTCATGGAAAGGGACTTCACGGACTCAGTGCTCCGTCTGAAACTCTGGATGTGGGAAACAGCGGGACTACCACAAGACTGATCTCCGGAATTCTGGCAGGACAGTCTTTTACCAGCGAATTAAACGGCGACGCTTCCATTCAGTCCCGTCCAATGAAAAGGATTATGACTCCTCTTCTGTCTATGGGCGCTGATATCGTAAGTCTGAGGGGCAATGGATGCGCACCTTTGCGTATTACAGGAAAGCCTTTACATACCGCTCATTATCAGTCACCGGTTGCTTCCGCACAGGTAAAATCCTGCGTGCTTCTGGCTGGTATGTATGCAGATGGGATCACCAGCGTTACTGAGCCGGTACTTTCCAGAAATCATACGGAGATCATGCTGAATTATTTCGGCGCAAATGTGACTTCCCAGGGAACAACTGCTTCTATTGAACCGGAGCCTGTACTGAACGGACGCGAGATTAAAGTTCCCGGAGATATTTCTTCTGCTGCTTACTTTATCGCAGCAGGGCTTCTTACTCCCGGAAGTGAGATTCTTCTTAAAAATGTAGGCATTAATCCAACCAGAGACGGAATGCTTCGTGTATGCAAGGCTATGGGGGCTGATATTACTCTTCTGAATGCAAGTACAGAGGGTGAGCCTACCGCTGACCTGCTGATCCGCACAAGCAGTCTTCACGGAACCACTGTTGAGGGTGAGATCATCCCCACACTGATCGATGAAATCCCGATGATCGCTGTAATGGCAGCTTTTGCAGAGGGGACTACTGTTATCAGGGACGCACAGGAGCTGAAGGTAAAAGAATCCGACCGTATCGCAGTGGTAACAGAAGGACTGAAACGCATGGGAGCTGATATTCAGCCGACTGATGACGGAATGATCATCCATGGAGGAAAGCCACTTCATGGTGCCGAGATCAATTCTTATCTTGATCACCGTATTGCCATGTCCTTTGCTGTTGCAGGTACAATTTGTGACGGTACACTTACTATCAAAGATGGGGACTGCGTTAAAATTTCCTATCCGGAATTCTATGAAAATCTGTACTCTCTCGGAAAATAGCAACTGTCATTTATAATTATGCTGCTGTCAACATATCATTTTTTTATGTTTGTTGACAGCAGCATAATTTTTACTGTTCACCGGTAATATCCCGCAAGATGTTTTTTGTCCTGCATATCTTTTGTCTTTCTGTACATACTTTTCATAACAAAGCATAATTTGCAATTCCTATTTACAGTATCTTCATACTCTCTCAGATTGTATTTTTATAGATACTTGAGAATTTTTATCCAAAATAGCCTTTTCTTTTTCCGATAAATCGGTTATAATGTGAATCGTCAGAAGATTGTTATTATTTTAACATTATTCGATTTGTTTTACTATAGCAGGATTTCACACTCTGATGGTCTGGATTAAGATGCATTATTTATGAGGATTGCTATACACACTGATATTATAATTTTCACGGTGAGTATACCATACAGGTATACAGCCAGAGAGGAGCTAACATTTATGAAAATCTTATTTTACGGCACAAAAAACTACGACGAAGAATTTTTCGAGAAGCTTCTTCCTTCCTATCCGGGAATTACAATTAAATTTACCGAAGCAAATATTCACGAAGAAACTGCTTCCCTTGCAAAAGGATATGAGGCAATCTGCGCTTTTGTAAACGCTGATCTGAGCACTCCTGTTATCGAAGAGCTGAATGCTCAGGGTGTAAAACTGATCCTTATGCGCTGCGCAGGATATAACAATGTAGATCTGGAAACTGCTCACAAATTCGGAATGAAGGTTCTGCGTGTTCCGGGATATTCTCCGGAAGCTGTGGCTGAGCATGCAATGGCACTTGCGCTGACTGCAAACCGCCACACACATAAAGCATACATCAAATGCCGCGAAAACAACTTCTCTTTAAGTGGTCTGATGGGACTTAATTTCTATCAGAAAACTGCCGGAATCATTGGTACCGGAAAAATTGGCCAGGCAATGGCAAAAATCTGCAAAGGTTTTGGTATGAGAGTTATCGCTTACGATCTTTTCCCGAATAAGAACCTGGATTATCTGGAATATGTATCTCTGGATGAGCTTCTGGCAACCAGTGATCTCATCAGTCTTCACTGCCCGCTTACAGAAGAAACCAAACACATCATCAATGAAGAAACTATCGCCAAAATGAAAGATGGTGTAATTCTTGTAAACACTTCCCGCGGCGGCCTGATCAAGACAGAGGACCTGATCTCCGGAATCCGTGATCATAAGTTCTTTGCAGTAGGACTGGATGTTTATGAAGAAGAAACTGATTTCGTATTCGAGGATATGTCCGAGCGTATTCTGCAGAGCTCCATTACCCAGCGCCTGCTCTCTTTCCCGAATGTAGTAATGACTTCTCATCAGGGATTCTTTACAAAAGAAGCACTGACTAACATTGCCGAGACTACTCTCGAAAATGCGAAAGCATTTATGGATGGGAACGAACTGAAGAACGAGGTTCTTTCCTGATAATTACAGAAATATGATCAGGGGGCTGTCGCAATAATAATTTCAGCGACAGCCCCCTTGTGATTATTTTTCAGTTTTCGTTTTAGTTTCTGATTTCGTTGTATCTGCAGAATCTGATGTTTCAGTTTTATCCGCAGATTTTTTTGCAGAAGAATCTGAAGTTTCTGCTTTATCTGTATTTTCCGTTTTATCTGTAGTTTCTGTTGCATCTGTAGTATCTGTAATGTCAGCGGTTTCTTCCTCAGGCTCATCAATCTGTTTCATATCCTCGTCAGAAGTATCTGCATCCATTTCATTCAGCTCTTCTTCTGTCAGCGGTTCAAGATCATCCTGATAAATTTCCTTATTTGTAATATCATCTTCTGACTTCTTCCCACATCCGGCAAGACCGATGGATGCCAGAAGCATTCCTGTAATCATAAAGTATTTTATTTTTTTCATTTTAATCATCCTTTCATCTGTTCCACATAACACAAATGGTGTTTCATTTTCAGATAATATTTATTCTGCTGTTCTCAATCTGCCTGCCAGATCTTTTATTTCCTGTATGATATCTTCTCTGTCTCTGACCGGCACTTTGTCTGTACGATTCACATATACTGTACCCAGACTGTCACAGCTCATCTGACGAAGCAGCATCTCTGCCGTACTTTCCGCTTTTTCTCTGGGTCCGATACTTCCTGCTGTCAGCAGAACTGCTCCTGTTTTCTTCTTAGGAACAGGTTCTTCTTTACGGATATATCTTGCACTGAAATAGGTCTGCAGTCTGCTCATCACAGCAAGAAGCATTCCCGTAACCTCCTCAAAATATACAGGAGATGCCATAATAATATGGTCACATTCTTCAATGTACGAAAGAACCTCCTGCCATTCATCTTTGACTGCGCATCCTGCATGGTCAAAACACCATCTGCAGTCTATACACGGTCGGATATCTGCCCTGTAGGCATTAACCACCTTAAAATCCCCTCCAAGATTTTCCTGCAGAGTCCGGATCATATATGCAGTTTCACCGTTCTTTCGCGGTGAACCGTTGAATATCAATGTTTTCATCTTTATTTTTCCTCATATTCTTTCCTGAGAAGTGCTATCTCACGTACCCATCTCTCATTATCTTTGAGTGCTTTCAGAGCATGTTTCATACGCTTTAGAGCGTGTCTGAAAAAGGCTTTCTGCAAGATGTGCGTCACAATTTGTGGGATATTTTGCCCGGATGAGGGCGCCGTAGCGGGCTACGGCAACTGAATTCGGGTGAAATATCCCGCAAAGTGGGGCGTGCAGATTGCGGGAATGATTTTTCAGACACGCTCTAGGATAACACATCTCATTCTTTATCTGTAATATTTATGTAACCTTTTGTCATGGTATTATAACAAAAATACGGTTTTATGAAAAGACTTATTTCTTGACGATTCTGTGAATTCTCTATATACTTTGAATATATCCTATAGCAATTACGATTTATTTTTTGTTAATTCTGATCATCTGTTCAGATATTTTAACTGCCCGGTCTCTTTAATATTTTTTTAAATACTATGTCTCTAATCTATTATAAACGAAAGCGAGAACTATACATATGAGCCTACAATCCAACAAGCGAAGCCAGACGAAATCTTCTTCTGCACGCAGGAAAGACATCTACAAAAAATCAAAATACTATCAGGAAAAAAGGCAAAAATTGCTGATTGCAACAGGTATCGGTATCTTTGTTCTGGTTTTTATACTTATTCTGGCAGGTATCCGCGGATGCAGCAACTATATAAGTTCCAGACAGGCAGCAGCCAAAAAAGCTGTTTCCATGAACGCTTCTGAGGACAACAGCCAGAAAGCATCCTCAGATTCTCAGAACACGGATTCCTCCAATGCTACAGTATCTTCTCCTGTTTCTCTGACACTCAGCGTTGTCGGTGACTGCACTCTTGGCACAGATGAAACTTTTGATTATGATACCAGCTTAAATGCTTATTATGAAAATTACGGTGCAGATTATTTCCTGCAGAATGTAAAAGATATTTTCTCCACAGATGATCTGACTATTGCGAATTTTGAGGGAACACTCACCGATTCTGATAAACGGGAGGACAAAACATTTGCGTTTAAAGCACCCGCATCCTATGCCTCTATTCTGACAGGCGGATCTGTAGAAGCCGTAAATACCGCTAACAATCACAGTCATGATTACGGTGATCAGAGTTTCGATGATACTCTGGCAGCACTGGATGATGCAGGAATCGTTCATTTCGGATATGATGAAACTGCTGTTATGGATGTAAATGGAATCAAAGTGGGATTAGTCGGTATCTATGAACTGTACGACCATCTTGAGCGCGAGCAGCAGTTAAAAGACAATATTGCAAAAGTAAAGGCAGACGGGGCACAGCTGATCGTAGTGATCTTCCACTGGGGTAATGAAACGGAAACCGTTCCGGACAGCAACCAGACAACACTTGGACGCATCGCGATCGATGAAGGCGCTGATCTTGTATGCGGACATCATCCGCATGTACTTCAGGGCATTGAAACTTATAAAGGCAGAAATATTGTATACAGCCTCGGAAACTTCTGCTTCGGCGGCAACAGTTCTCCAAGTGATATGGACACCATGATCTACCAGCAGACCTTTACTATTGATGCCGATGGAGTAAAAAAAGACAACGTGACCAATATCATTCCCTGCTCCATTTCTTCTGCTGCCTATGATGGATATAATAATTATCAGCCAACTCCGGCAGAAGGTGATGAGGCAACAAGAATCCTTGGAAAAATCAATGAGCGGAGTTCCTGGATTTCTACTGCAGAAGGCAGTACTTTTACTGCAAAATATAACAGTAATAATGACTCCCAGAGCAGTTCTGCAGATACAGCTGCTTCAGATAGCGATATCGTTGATATGAACAGTTCAGCTTCAGATGACACAGACGCAGAGACATACAACGAATCCTATGATACTGATAATTCGGACGCCGAATAAATGGAGCCTTCATTCATCCAGAATCACATCCATACTTCAAAAGAGCTGAAAAATCCAGTTAAGGACTTCTCAGCTCTTTTTTATATTTTTACTATGCTTTTATCAGGCAGATAAAAGCATCCTCTTCGCTACTTGCTCATAACCAAATAATTGATTGATATAATTATTTGGGGTGACATTATATGATAATCATAGCATCTCCAAAAGAGAAAAATCTGTACTTTTCCTGCACTGCAGTCTCATAGGCATGCATGATATTCTCCTTGCCTGCCAGCGCAGACACCAACATCACAAGTGTGGATTCCGGCAGGTGGAAGTTTGTGATCAGGGCATCGATCATTTTGAAATGATAGCCCGGATAGATAAAGATTTCTGTCCATCCGCTTCCGGATTTCAGAATTCCATCTTCTCCTGTTGCAGATTCCAGTGTTCTGCAGCTTGTGGTTCCTACTGCTATTACACGTTTACCTGCCTTCTTTGTGTCATTGATCAACTTTGCCTGATCCTCCTCTACTATGTAGAATTCGGAATGCATATGGTGGCTTTCCACGTCATCTACTTTAACAGGGCGGAAAGTTCCGAGACCTACATGAAGAGTCACATGAGCGATATTGACGCCTTTTTCCTTTACTTTTTCAAGAAGCTCTTTAGTAAAGTGCAATCCTGCTGTCGGTGCTGCTGCGGAGCCTTCGTTCTTTGCATAAACTGTCTGATAACGGTTCTTATCTTTCAGTTTATGTGTAATATAAGGCGGCAGAGGCATTTCGCCAAGCTGATCCAGGATTTCTTCAAAGATTCCTTCATAATGGAACTGGATCAGACGGTTTCCCTCGTCCACCACATCAATGATCTCACCTTTTAAAATACCATTTCCAAATGTGATCTTAGCACCCGGGCGTGCCTTCTTTCCGGGTTTTACCAGACACTCCCAGATATCATTCTCTCTTCGCTTCAGAAGCAGGATCTCGATCAGTGCTCCTGTCTCTTCTTTATGTCCGTATAACCGGGCAGGGATTACCTTTGTATCGTTGATGACCAGGCAGTCTCCCTCTTCCAGATAATCCAGAACATCTGTAAAATGACGATGTTCAATGCTGCCGTCTTTTAAAGACAGATGCATCAGTCTGGATGAACTTCTGTCCTCCAGAGGATCCTGAGCGATCAGTTCCTGAGGAAGGTCATAATAAAAATCTGATGTTTTCATTTTATCTGCTCCTCTTCTTCCTTCCACTGTTTCCTTAACTGGCGCACATAGTTCCATTCTTTGTTTGTCAGATCAGCTTTCTTAAGAAGATCCGGGCGTCTTTTTGCCGTGCGGTAAATTGACTGCTCTCTGCGCCACTTTTCTATGTTTGCGTGATGACCGGACATAAGAACCTCCGGTACTTTTTTGCCATGCCACTCTTCCGGACGGCTGTACTGCGGATACTCCAGAAGGTTTCCTGCAAAGGATTCTGTCTCACCGGACTCCTGATTGTTCAGTACACCCGGAACCATTCTTGAAATGGAATCCATCATGACCATTGCAGGAAGTTCGCCGCCTGTAAGCACGTAATCTCCGATAGATACGTAATCTGTGACGATTTCCTCCAGAACACGCTCATCAATTCCCTCATAGTGTCCACAAAGGAATACCAGATCCTCTTCCTGCGCCATTTCTCTGGCCATAGCCTGGTTAAATACCTGCCCCTGAGGAGTCAGATATACAACTCTTGGCTTTTTTGCCGTACGATTTGCAATCGCCTCATAAGCAAGGTAAACCGGTTCTGCCTGCATCAGCATTCCGGCACCGCCACCATAGGTATAATCATCCACTTTCTGGTGCTTATTGAATGCATAATCGCGAATGTTCACTGCCTCCAGTGTGAGGAGACCTTTTGTGATCGCACGTCCGGTAATGCTGGTATTCATGCCATTTTCAATCATCTCCGGAAACAGGGTTAAAACATGAAAATTCATTTATATTAATCCTTTCATCAGATGAATGGTCATTACATTCTTCTCCACATCCACATCAAGGATACATTCCCTGATAGCAGGGAGCAGAATTTCTTCGCCTTTGGCATCCTCTACTACATAGACATCATTAGCGCCTGTTTCCATTACATCTTTCAGAGTTCCAAATTTGCTTCCGTCTTCGAGAACTACATCCATACCGATCAGGTCTGCAATGTAATATTCATCTTCTTCCAGCTCCTGCGCTTCTTCTCTCGGGATCCAGAGTTCTCTTTTTTTATACATCTCTATATCATTAATATTATCAATTCCCCTGAATTTCAGGATTACAAGGTTCTTGAAATACTTAACATTCTCTATTTCAAGCTTTCTTTTCTCTCTGCCTGTGTCAAGCAGAACATATTCCAGATCCAGAAATCTGTCTGCATCTGTGGTAGGATATACTTTTACTTCCCCGCGTATTCCGTGTGTCGTAGTGATCACACCAACTTTTAATAAATCTTCCATCTGCTGACTCCTATAATTTTCATATCATACGTCATTTGCATTCTGCTTTTATGCCTGCTCACAGCGAATGCTGATCCATATTCCAAATCCGCTTAAACCCAAATCAGGAGCCATGGGATGTTCCACAGCTCCTGACCCTTATTTTCATTGCAGAATATCTACAATCACTTTTTTGCTGCTTTTTGAAGAAGCTGCTTTTACCACAGTTCGGATCGCTTTCGCAATTCTTCCCTGCCGTCCGATAACCTTGCCCATGTCAGCAGGTCCGACTTTCAGTTCAACGATGATCGCGTCTTCCTTTTCTGTCTCAGTAACAACTACTTCATCCGGATTTTCAACAAGAGATTTTGCAATTACTTCCACTAATTCTTTCATTACATACCTCCCTGACCCGTCCCCTACGGACGCTGCAGAAATACCTTATCCTGGTATATCTGAATTATTTTTCAATTCCGGCATCTTTGAGGATTTTTGCTACAACATCTGTAGGCTGAGCTCCTGCTGCAAGCCATTTTTTAGCTGCTTCTTCATCAACTGTTACAGCGCTTGGCTCAAGGTTTGGATCGTATGTTCCGATTTCTTCGATACATCTTCCATCACGTTTGCAACGAGAATCTGCAACTACGATTCTATAAAAAGGTGCTTTCTTCTGTCCCATTCTTCTTAATCTGATTTTAACTGCCATTGTTTCTTTTCCTCCATTAAATAAAATATATTGTTTTCTTATGTTATATTACTGTTCAGCTATGAAACAGTAACTTTTATGTCAAAGCGTTATCCGCTTCGCTAACTTCTCAATTACAGTCCGAACGGAAGTTTAAATCCACCACTGCGCTTACCGGCTTTTCCGCCCACAAGACCAGGCATCTGTTTCATCATCTTCTTGCTCTGCTCAAACTGTTTCACCAGACGGTTTACTTCAGAGACATCTACTCCTGCGCCTCTGGCAATACGGTTCTTTCTGGAAATGTTCAGGATTGACGGATTGCTTCTCTCCTGAGGTGTCATGGAAAGGATAATTGACTTGGTTCTGTCCATGGCTTTCTCATCGATCATTCCCTCAATATCCTTCATCTTACCGCCCATACCTGGAAGCATATTCAGGATACTGCCGATACCGCCCATCTTGTTCATCTGTTCCATACTGGTAAGGTAATCGTTGAAGTCAAAGTCCATTTTCTTTAACTTCTTCTGCATGTCCTGCGCCTGTTCTTTATCGATGGAAGCTTCTGCTTTCTCGATCAGGCTCATGACATCACCCATACCAAGGATTCTGGAAGCCATACGTTCCGGATAGAACTGCTCCAGATCAGAAAGTTTCTCGCCCATACCTACATACAGAATAGGCTTACCGGTTACTGCCTTGATAGAAAGGGCTGCACCGCCTCGGGTATCACCATCCATCTTGGTAAGAATGACACCGTCGATTCCTACTTTATCAGCAAATGTGCTTGCCACATTTACCGCATCCTGTCCGGTCATCGCATCTACAATGAGGATGGTTGCATCTACCTGAATGTTCGCCTTGATATCTGCAAGTTCCTGCATCATATCTTCATCAACATGAAGACGACCGGCTGTATCGATAAGTACGACATTCTGCTGATTTGCCTTCGCATGCTCTATGGCTGCTTTCGCAATATCCACAGGCTTCTGCTTATCTCCCATGGAAAATACTTCCACGCCCTGTTTCTCGCCGTTGACCTGCAGCTGTGTGATAGCCGCCGGACGGTAAACATCGCAGGCTACTAAAAGAGGTTTCTTACCTTTGGATTTCAGCTTACCTGCAAGCTTCGCAACTGTGGTGGTCTTACCTGCACCCTGCAGACCTGCCATCATGAACACTGTGATCTCATTTCCCGGGCGAAGAGGCAGATCTGTTGTCTCACTTCCCATTAATTTCACAAGTTCATCATTAACAATCTTGATCACCATCTGACCCGGATTCAGACCGCTCATAACGTCCTGTCCGATTGCCTGCTCCTGTACAGATTTAGTAAACTGCTTCACAACCTTAAAGTTTACGTCTGCCTCTAACAGAGCCATCTTTACTTCCTTAAGGGCAAGCTTAACGTCCTCCTCTGTCAGGCGGCCCTTGCTTCGCAACTTCTTAAATACATTCTGCAGTTTATCTGTCAAGCTTTCAAATGCCATATGTTATAACTCCTCTAAAATCTCATTGGAAATATTTACAATTTCATCGGAATGATATTCCCGGGCAAGTACACGGATCTGCTTTACCTGTGCCCGTATATTCAGGAATTTCTCTACAAGATGAAGCTTCTGTTCATACTCTTCAAGGGTCTTGTTGCATCTCTTGATCATATCATGCACACCCTGTCTGCTGATGCCCAGATCCTCTGCGACTTCACTCAGCGAGTAATCCTCCAGCACCACGCTCTCATAAACCTGCTGCTGTCTCTCTGTCAGAAGTTCTCCATAAAAATCATATAAATAACCTTGCTCTACAAACTTCTCCATCTGTAATCACCTTGACTATATTAACCTATTTACAATGTGCTGTCAAGCATTTTCTCTTGACAGCACAAATTTATTTTTTCCGATACACTTCTTAAAAATCTCGGCAAAAAAGCCCCGGCATCCATATACTGAACACCAGGGCTCCCATTTCATTTATTTACATGGCAGACACTACTCTGAGACAATCACAGACTTGGACGAATCACCTTTGGTCTGCATCCTGCATCTTCGAGAGCTTTAACAATCTCATTCTTATGATCTGTGCCAAAAGCCTCCAATGTGATCTTAAGTTCCACTGCCGCATTTCTGTTCGTGCTTACAAACTGGTTATGATCCAGCTTGATAACATTGCCCTGCGCCCTGGCGATCACGCTTGCCACACGTACCAGTTCACCCGGCTTATCCGGAATGAGCACAGATACTGTGAAGATTCTGTCTCTCTGGATCAGACCATGCTGAACAACAGAAGACATGGTAATAACATCCATGTTTCCACCGCTTAAGATAGAAACAATCTTCTTTCCCTTCACATCCAGATGACGAAGCGCTGCCACTGTCAGAAGACCGGAATTCTCTACGATCATCTTATGGTTCTCAACCATATCAAGGAAAGCAACGATCAGTTCATCATCCTCGATAGTGATGATATCGTCCAGATTCTTCTGGATATACGGAAAGATTTTCTTTCCGGGTGTCTGTACTGCAGTACCGTCAGCAATCGTATTTACGTGCGGAAGAGTCACAACCTCACCCTTCTTCAGAGAAGCTTTCATGCAGGCAGCCCCTGCCGGTTCCACACCGATGACTTTGATATGTGGATTTAACAGCTTCGCAAGTGTGGAAACACCTGTTGCAAGTCCGCCTCCACCGATCGGAACCAGAATATAATCAACAAGCGGAAGCTCCTGAACGATCTCCATTGCAATGGTACCCTGTCCTGTGGCAACTGCCGGATCATCGAAAGGATGGATAAAGGTATATCCCTCTTTCTCAGCAAGTTCCAGTGCATGTGCACATGCCTCATCATATACATCACCATGCAGGATAACCTCTGCACCGTAACTCTTTGTTCTCTCAACCTTGATCAGCGGAGTTGTGGTAGGCATAACGATCACTGCCTTCACACCATATTTATGCGCAGCATAGGCAACACCCTGTGCATGATTTCCGGCGGATGCTGTGATCAGACCTTTATTTCTCTCTTCATCGGAAAGAGTGCTGATCTTATAATAGGCACCACGAACCTTATATGCACCTGTACGCTGCATATTCTCCGGTTTTAAATAAACCTTATTTCCTGTAAGTTCACTGAAATAGCTGCTCTTGATCAGCTTTGTTTCCTGTGTGACCTGTTTTACGATCTCTGATGCCTGTTCAAAACTCTCTAAAGTAAGCATTGTTTTTTCCTCCATTTTGTCCTAAATGTACTCCCGGAATCTTTTTGTACTTGATTTGACTCCGAAAGTACATCCTAATCTTAAGCGTCCGGGTTTTCTTTATGGTCTACATCAAACAACGCATTTACAAATGCATCTGCATCGAATTTCTGAAGATCGTCAATACTTTCTCCTACGCCAATGTACTTCACCGGAATATCCAGTTCAGACTGGATGGCAACTGCAATACCTCCCTTGGCAGTTCCGTCCAGCTTGGTAAGGATAATACCGCTGACATTTGCGACCTCCGCAAATTGTCTCGCCTGTGCAAGGGCATTCTGTCCGGTGGTACCATCCAGCACTACCAGTGTCTCCAGATATGCATCCGGATACTCCCTCTCCAGGATCCTGTAAATCTTGCGGAGTTCTTCCATAAGGTTCTTTTTATTATGAAGACGTCCTGCTGTATCACAGAGAAGTACGTCTGCATTTCTTGCTTTGGCTGCAGCCACCGCATCATAGATAACAGATGCAGGATCTGCTCCTGCCTGTCCGCCGATGATCTCCACACCTGCACGGTTCGCCCACTCAGTAAGCTGCTCTCCTGCTGCTGCGCGGAAAGTATCGGCTGCTGCAAGGATAACCTTCTTGCCCTGGTCTTTTAATTTTCCTGCAAGCTTTCCTACTGAAGTGGTTTTTCCGACACCATTGACACCGATCACCAAAACTACGGATCTGCGGTTCTCAAATTCATACTCTGTGCTGTCCACACGCATCTGATCCTTGATCTCATTGATCAGAAGCTGTTTACATTCCATCGGTTCCTTAATATGACGTTCGGAAACCTCTTTCTTTAAATTCTCAATAATAGAAGTGGTCGCATTGATCCCGATATCACCCATGATCAGAATCTCTTCCAGCTCTTCATAAAAATCTTCATCAATACTGGAAAAACCACTGAAAATACTGTCAAATCCGGCTACGATATTGTCTCTGGTCTTTGCCAGTCCACTGACTAATCGTTTAAAAAAACCTTTCTTTTCTTCTGCCATGTGAAACTCCTCCTGTTACTGGGTAAGCTGATTCTCCACCAGATCGACGGAAACCAGTGTGGATACCCCTTTTTCCTGCATGGTAATACCATAAAGCCGGTCTGCGGCGTTCATAGTTCCACGTCTATGGGTTATTATAATAAATTGTGTGTTTTTCGTCAACTTCTGTAAATATCCGGCAAATCGCCCAACATTGGAATCGTCCAGCGCTGCCTCGATCTCATCCAGCAGACAGAACGGTGACGGCTTCAGATTCTGGATCGCGAAAAGAAGTGCGATAGCTGTCAGAGCTTTTTCCCCGCCGGAAAGCTGCATCATATTCTGCAGTTTCTTTCCCGGCGGCTGGGAAATGATCTTAATTCCTGCCTCCAGGATATCTGCCTCTTCATCCAGCTCCAGAGTTCCTTTTCCGCCTCCGAACAATTCCTTAAATGCCTTGTCAAATTCCTTCTGGATCTCGCCGAATTTCTCAGAAAACTGTTTCCGCATTCCCTCATCCAGCTCCTGAATGATCTGTTCCAGAGTTTTCTCCGCTGTGACCAGATCCTCATACTGGCCGGACAGAAAGGTGTGTCTTTCCAGAAGTTCCTTATAATCCTCAATAGCATTTACATTTACAGGTCCCAGCTTTCTGATATCATCTTTAATCTGAGCTGCCTGTCGCTTCATCTGCGAAAGATCAGTAAGTTCCTCTTTTCTGTAGGAAACAGCATTATTGGGAGTAATCTCATACTCGGACCACATATAGGCAATCCGCTCTTCCCTGTTCTCCTCCAGCTTGTCCATCTGTCCCTGCAGACGGTAACATTCCTTATCCAGAAGTCCGATCTGACCGGACAGATAATCTCTTTTCTCAAAAAAATCTTTATGCTGAGAAGTTCTGCTCTCTTTCTCCTTCTGCAGATTTTTCAGCTGCATCTGTGCCTGTTCTTCATGAAGGACAGACTCTTCCGACTCTTTTTTCAGCTGAGTAATCATCTCCTGCTTCTTTTCCATCTCTTCACTGCTGTGAGCAAGAGACTGATAAATATCCTCTTTCTCAGTCATAAAAGCTGTGATTTCTGCTTTCAGACGGCTCAGGTTTTCCTGGTCAAATTTCTCTTTCTGTTCAAGAGCGGATGACTGAAGACGGATTTCTTCTAACTCCCGGGTGATTTTCTTCTCTTCTTCTTTCCATTCATCCAGTTCTGACTGCTTTGCCTCAATAAAACTCTCCAGTTCTTTCTCATCCTGCTTTGAATTCTCCAGTTCCCTGGCAATCCGGTCATGATCCTGCCGGATTTCCATGACCTGACGTTTGATCTCTGCCTGATCTCTGTTGATCTGCGCATATCCGCTTCGGATCTCCTCAGCTTTCTTTTCCTGCTGTTTGATATTCATTCTGGCAGTATTCTGTTCTATATATTTCTGACGGAGTTTTTCCTGAAATCCTGCAATGGCATCACGAAGCCTGTTTCTCTGATTTTTATTTTCCTCAACAGCATTCTGCATTTCGGTCAGATTCTGCTTCAGCTGATTTACTTTTATTTCCAGTTCCTCTATTTCACGCCGTCTTCCAAGCAGATTGCTGTTGTTTCTGAAGGCACCGCCGGTCATGGAACCTCCCGGGCTTAAGGATTCACCCTCTGTTGTGACCATTCTCAGACTGTGTCTGTATTTTTTTCCTATTGCAATGGCATGATCAATGTTATCAACTACCAGCACTCTTCCAAGAAGGAATTTCGTAATCTGCTGATACTGAGAAGCTACGGACACCAGTTCGCTGGCAATTCCCACAACGCCCGGCTCTTTCAGTGCTTCTTTCGGTGCAAACTCACCTCTGGGACTTATGCTGCTCATGGGAAGAAAGGTCGCACGTCCATAACGATTCTTTTTCAGAAATTCGATCATGGTTTTGGCGGTCTGCTCATTATCTGTAACAATATTCTGAATGCTCCCACCAAGAGCTGTCTCGATAGCGATCTCATAATCTTTGTTTACCTGGATCAGATCTGCGACAACACCCTGGATTCCCGGAACACGTTCTTTTTGTTCCATAACTCTCCGGATACTGTTTCCGTATCCATCATAGCGCTCCGCGATATTTCTGAGAGAATCCAGCCGGGATGCCTCTCTGTGATAGGCTGTCTGTTCTGCTTCCAGCTTTGTGTTCTGTTCCTTCAGCTTTTCCTGAATCTTCATCACACTCAGATTCAGATGTTCACATTCCTCATTGGCATTTTCAATCTGGGATGTAATCTCATCATACTGTTTCCGGGCTGTAGTCAGAATGGTCTGCTGTTCTTCCTCTTCACTCTTCAGTCTGAGAATACGCTGGCTGATCTCTGCCTTACGGATTTCTGCCTGTTCCATCATTGCATCAAATCTCTGGGCTTTACCCTTGACATTGGCGCGGCTGTTCAGAATTTCAATGATCTCATTTTTGCCATTCTCCACTTCGAGAGTACAGGCTTCCATATTCTCCTGCGCTGTCCTTAATTTCTCTTCTTCCTCAGAAAGTTTCTTACGGACAGCCTTTAACTGTGCATAAATATCCGTTTTTTCTTCTTCAAGTTTCTTCTTTGAATCTGTTCTTACTGAAAGTTCAGCCTCAATAGTCTGGATACGTCCCTTATAATGCTCTTCATTCTGTGCCCCTGCCAGTATCTGCTCATTTAATACATTGATCTGGCCTTCCAGCTGTTGTTTACGGATTGCCTGCTCCTGACCGGAAATGCGAAGTGCATCCATTTTGGAATTTAAATCTTCCAGTTCCTGTTCCAGACGTTCATATTCCACCTTGGTCCGGTCATAGGAACTCTGGGTATCCTTCAGCTGATTCTGCGCAATTATGTTCTTCTCTTCCAGTTCCTTGAGTTCTTTGGCTGCAGCAGCATACTCCATCAGGAACATATTCACATCCAGTTCCTTAAGAGTCTCTCTTTTGGAAAGATAAACTCTTGCTGTCTCTGACTGTTTCTCCAGTGGTTCCAGCTGTCTGGTAAGCTCCGAGAGGATATCTGTCACTCTGACCAGGTTCTGGCGTTCTTCCTCCAGTTTTTTGATCGTGGTATTCTTTCTTCTCTTAAATTTAACAATACCTGCTGCCTCATCAAAAAGCTCTCTTCTCTCTTCCGGTTTACCGCTTAGGATCCTGTCGATCTGTCCCTGTCCGATAATGGAATATCCTTCTTTACCGATACCTGTATCATAAAACATCTCATTGATATCTTTCAGTCTGCAGGCACTTCCGTTGATCTTATATTCACTCTCTCCTGAACGGTAAAGCCTTCTGGTAACCGTAACCTCGTTAAAATCAACCGGAAGCTTATGGTCTGAATTATCCAGTGTGATCGCCACCGATGCATAACCCAGAGGTTTTCTTGTCTCTGTACCGGAGAAAATGACATCCTGCATATTTCCTCCTCGCAGAGACCTGGCACTCTGTTCACCCAGCACCCATCTCACCGCATCACCGACATTGCTCTTTCCACTTCCGTTCGGACCTACAATACCGGTGATCCCTTTATGAAATTCAAAATTGATCTTCTGGGCGAAAGACTTAAATCCCTGTACCTCTATATTCTTTAAATACATAATTCTCCTGTTTATTTTCTGAGTACACGAATCGCCTGGTATGCTGCGGCCTGTTCTGCTGCTTTCTTTGTATGACCGCTTCCCTGTCCCATCACTTTTCCGTTTACTCTTGCCTCCACAGTAAAGTTTTTGTTATGATCCGGGCCTTCTTCTTTTGTCAGAATATATTCCACCGGCTGTGTTCCGTTTTCCTGCACGATTTCCTGCAGGATGGTCTTGCTATCATAAAAGAGCTGTTTGTGTTCAATATCATTCAGGATAAAATTCAGCACAAACTCCTTTGCATTAGCAAAACCACCATCCAGATAGATAGCTCCCAGTAAAGCCTCTGTTGCATCAGAGACGATAGAATCCCTGTTTCTTCCGCCTGTCATATCCTCGCCCTTTCCAAGCAACAGAAACTGCGGCAGTCCAAATTCTCTTGCACAATAGGCAAGGCTTGGCTCACACACCAGGCTGGCTCTCTTCTTTGTCAGCTCTCCCTCCGGTATCTGGGTAAATCTTGCATACAGATAATCACTGCTGATCAGCTCCAGCACAGCATCTCCCAGAAACTCCAGTCTCTCATTGCTGCCCAGCTTTCCCAGCTTCTTCTCATTTGCATAGGAACTGTGAGTCAGTGCCTGTGTAAGATAATGTTTATTTTTAAAATGATATCCTATGATTTCTTCTAATTCTTCTGTCTTTCTATTCATTCCTCTAACCCTCTCCATATGCGCAGGGCTGTCATCTGACAACCCTGCGGCATCATTTTTTGTAACTGCTCAGTGCGCCTGTATTATGCTCCTGCCAAATTTCAGACTGCCGGACAGTTACATTTTTATTTAATTGTCCGAATTGCTTCAACAGCATCACCGACTGTCTGAATCTGTTCGACAGATTCATTATCCAGCTCAATGTCATACTCCTCTTCAATCCCCATAATAATCTGAAAAATATCAAGAGAGTCTGCACCAAGATCATCTACAAATGTAGTGTCTTCTGTGATCGAATCTGCATCAATATTCAGAACCTCTGCTATGATAGCTTTTATTTTCTCCAGTTCCATCTTCAACCCTCCTTCCTGTTTCTGTTTCTGTTCCTGTCCTGCTCTATTCTGCTCCGGACTTCAGTACTTCCTGATCCTCCAGGATACGCTCTGCGATCTTCTCGTTGATCTTCTCCTGTTTAAACTGTACACACTGGAAAATACCATGTTTGATCTCAATGGCTTTGGCACTTCCATGCGTTTTTACCACAAGTCCTTTAAGCCCCAGAAGCGGTGCTCCGCCATATTCCGTTGCATCAAAGGATTTCAGAGTTTCTTTCAGTGCAGGCTTTACCAGAAGTGCACCGATCTTACTTCTTGTGCTGGTCATCATTCCTTCTTTGATCTTCTGGACCAGGGCAGAACCAACTCCCTCATATAATTTAAGGATCACATTTCCCACAAATGCTTCGCATACGACCACATCCGCATATCCTGCCGGGATATCTCTGGCTTCTATACTTCCGATGAAATTAATGCTTTTGCATTCTTTCAGAAGGGGGAAAGTTTCTTTTACAAGTGCATTTCCCTTCTCCTCTTCCGCCCCGTTATTTACAATGGCAACTTTTGGATTTTTAATACCAACTACGTTCTCCATATAAATAGAGCCCATCTTCGCAAACTGCACCAGATGCGATGGACGTGCATCCACATTGGCACCACAGTCGATCAGAAGGGAAACACCCTTCGTGGTAGGGATCAACGGTGCAAGAGGCGGCCTCTCCACACCTTTACTTCTGCCTACCAGTACCTGTCCGCCAACAAGAACAGCTCCTGTACTTCCTGATGAAACAAAGGCATCTGCCTCCTGTTTCTTAACCATATTCAAACCTACTACGATTGATGAATCTTTTTTCTTACGGATCGCAAAAACAGGGGGTTCTGCTGTCTCGATCACCTGGGATGCATTGACAACCTGGATCTGGTTCTTCGGATATCCGGAATATTTCGCCAGTTCCTTATCTATCACTTCCTGTTTTCCTGTAAGAATTACTTTTATGTCCTGTCTCTCTGTTACAGCTTCCACTGCAGCTCTGACAGGTTCTGCCGGGGCATTATCCCCGCCCATTGCGTCCACTACAACTCTGACCTGTTCTGCCATATTTTTATATCTCCTGTTCACTTACTGTTCACTTACAGATGTCAGAATCAAAAGATATTTTCTGTTACTGACCCGGCATCCGCAAATTGCCCCGCTGCAAAGCAGCTCCTGCAATCTTCCATAATCTGTATCATACTAAAGAACCCTCTGCAAAGTCAATAGCATCTGAAAAAAATCACTTTTCACTTTTTTGTGCCTCGATTCGCTCCGCCAGATCATTCAGATAAACCCACCTGTCCATCTTCTCATCCAGATCTGCCTGTGCCTTCTCCTTCTGCTCCATGATCTCACGAAGCTTCACAGAATTGGTGGCATTGGCCTCCATATCCTTATCCAGCTTCTCCAGCAGTTCCTCCAGCGCTGCAATATCATCATCGATAGTTTCAAATTCCCTCTGCTCTTTATAGGTAAATTTCAGCTTCTGGGGTCGATTCTGCTTCCAGTCTGCCTGAGCCGACTTCTTCTTTTCCGCACCAACTGCAGTGCTCTGTCCTTCATATACTGCCCCGCCTTTTCTCGCCAGCGCCTCTGTATAATCCGTATATCCGCCCTCATACTGGGTCAGATGTCCATTCCCCTCAAAAGCAAAAATCCTGTCCACAATATTATCCAGAAAATACCTGTCATGAGACACTGCGATCACAATCCCTGCAAAAGAATCCAGATAATCCTCCAGAATGGTCAGTGTAGGAATATCCAAATCATTACTTGGCTCATCCAGAAGAAGCACATTCGGCGCCTCCATCAGAACCTTCAGCAGATACAGACGCCTCTTCTCACCACCTGACAATTTGGCAATGGGTGCATACTGCATGGCAGAATCAAAGAGAAACCTCTCCAGCATCATTGTTGCGGAAATCTTCCCGTCTCTGGTCGGAATATACTCTGCCACGTCACGGATATAATCGATCACACGCTGATTGGTATCCATGTCCGGCACTTCCTGTGCAAAATACCCTATGCGGATGGTTTCTCCAATTTCCACTTCTCCTGCATCCGGCTGTATCATCCCATCAATAATCTTGATGAGTGTTGACTTTCCGCACCCATTAGGACCAATAATCCCAAGACGCTGATTGCGCAGCACAATATAATTAAAATCATCCAGGATCGTCTTCTCACCAAAACTCTTGCTGATATGGTGAAGTTCAATCGTCTTCTTTCCCATACGTGTCTCAACAGAATCCAGCTCCACATTCGCATCCCGCACCGGAGCCTTTCCGTTCTTCAGTGCCTCCAGGCGTTCCAGACGTGCCCGCTGCTTGGTACTTCTGGCTCTGCATCCACGCTTTGCCCACTCCAGTTCCATGCGGAGTACGCTCTGTCTTTTCCTCTCACTGGCAAGCTCCATCTCCTCACGCTCTGCCTTCAGTTCCAGAAACTTCGAGTAATTAGCCTCATAAGCATAAAGGCCGCCATGGGAAATCTCCAGAATCTTATTAGTAACCCTGTCGAGGAAATATCTGTCATGAGTAACCATGATCACAACGCCCTTAAAACTTCTCAGAAAGTCTTCCAGCCAGGTCACCATCTCATTATCCAGATGGTTGGTAGGCTCGTCCAGAAGCAGCACATCACAGGGATTCACCAGAGTCCTTGCCAGTGCCACCCTTTTCTTCTGTCCCCCGGATAAATGATCGATCTTCTCCTCATGGTCTGTAATTCCCAGCTTATTCAGAACATTCCTTGCCTCACTCTCAGTACTCCAGTCCTTCTGCCACTTTCCTTCTGCCACATAATCCAGGACAGAAGCTCCCTGCGGAAACTCCGGCATCTGCGGCAGATAGGTAATCCGCAGACCATTCTGTGTGATCACCTGTCCCTCATCCGGCTCCTCCAGACCGCCGATGATCTTCAGAATCGTAGACTTCCCGGTCCCATTAATCCCGATGATCCCAATCTTATCTCCCTGATGCACCCCGTAGGAAACATCATCCAGCACCACCTTCTCACCAAACACCTTGGAAACATGCTCTATATTCAGAATATTCATAAATTCAAACCTCTCTCGTAATTTTCGCTTCCTGTCTGTTTCTGCTCATCTGTAACACTTCCACAAAAACTATAGAATTCGCTCCTCATTATACCATCTTCCCAGCCATTCTAAAACCCCCGGCACAGAAAAAACACTCCCCTCCGAATAAATCTATCCGAAGAGGAGTATCCTCAAAATCACATATTTTTGTTCCTGAAAAAGAATTGCTTAGTTCATCTCAGTTCCATTCTCAACTGCATACTTCAGTCCCTGAACAGCAACTGCCAGCGTAGCTTCCTGTACAGTGGCACTTCCAAGATCACCCATATCCAGTGTCAGTGTATCATCATCATTCAATGTCACGCCAAAAGTAAGTGACATCTCAGAAACTTCATCAGTAATCGTCACAGTACCGTTCTCTTCATCAAAAGTACCTTCACCAACAAAGCTTACATAGTTATCATCCTGATCGATCACAAGTACTGAGCAGAAAGTTCCATCATCATTAGCTGCATAAATAAAAGTCTCACCCGCTTCTGTTTCGCCGGAATAACACTCTGTCAGGATATCACCCATATCCTGATAAGTCTGATTGTAATCCGACTCATCACCGTCTGCCTCATAAGGCTCCAGGGTTGCAGTCAGGTCCAGACTGTCCGGATCATAAAGTTCCAGAAGATTCTCTTCCTCATTTGCCTGCACCAGATAAGTTACCATATTTTCATCATCATACGTGCCGTCGTCATTTGCGAACTGCATTACCAGAGCTGTATATTCTCCGTCTGAACTCAGGGCATATACACCAAGAACATCCTGCTCTTCATCCTTCCACTGACCAAAAAACGAATTATCTTTGTAGAATCCGTAGATATCTCCTGCGCTGTCCTTCCAGAGTCCTAACATTGCCTCTGATACATCCGCGACATCTCCGTCATCTGCTGCTTCTTCTGTAGTCTCCTCTGCTGCCCATACCGGAACAACCATAGAGCTTACCATTGCAGCAGCACAAAGACCTGCCATTATTTTTTTCCAGTTTTTCATATTTTTTTACCATCCTTTCTTAAAATGTGTGTACATATTTCTAAACTGAATTTCTATGTTCTTACTATAAAAAATTTCAGTCTTATTTTCAAGATACATGGGATTAAATGACATTTTTCATGAAATATGGAAAAATGAATAAATACTTATGGTATTACTTGCTTTCAGTAAGGAATCCGTACTTGAATAACTCATGAAAATACGCTAAAATACAAATTATGTTTAAGTTAATTTAGGAGGTACTCCTTTTGAATATTGCAATCCTTGACGATTCAAAGGAAGATCTGCGTCAGGTAAAATCTGTCATTTCTTCTTATTATGAATCCCAGAATACATCCGCAGACATCCATTTGTATTCCAGCGCAGAAGCTTTTTTTACTAAATACATACCCGGATTTTACGACCTGATCATTATGGATATTTATATGGGCAGTATGACCGGTATGGATGCAGCCAGAAAGCTCCGCGAAGCCAGGGATACAGCTGCTCTGATTTTTATTTCAAGCAGTGATTCCTTTGCTGTGGAAAGCTATGATGTACAGGCATCCTACTATCTGCTGAAGCCCTTTGACCCGGAGAAGCTTTGCCGGATCCTCTCAACAATCCAGTTCAGGCAGTCGCAGAATTCCAGATATATAGAGCTGATCTCCGACCGTACCCCTGTAAAGATCCCTGTCAGGAGCATCCTGTACGTGGATACCTACCGCAATGCAGTTCAGGTACATACCACAGATGCAGGCATTATACGCTCCTACATAACCTTCCAGAAATTCGAAGAGCTTCTGGAGGGAATGAAATGTTTTCTCTCCTGTTACAGAGGCTGTATCGTAAATATGGATCACATCGAGAAATCCACAGATGAAGGCTTTGTTATGGACAATCAGGAGCTTGTTACTGTACGCAAGCGTGGCTCCAACGCAATAAAAAAAGCATATCTGGAATACTTATTCTCTTCAGACTCTGATAAATAAGTATTTCCGATATGCCTCTTCCCCTCCGGGCAGTAACTATTTATTTACTGTACTGTTTTCACCGGCAGAAAGATATTTACTTTAAAAATACCCTCTTCTGTATTAAAAACTACATATCCGCCCATTCGTTGTACCACTTCTGCCACAGACGCTGTTCCGATTCCAAAGCCTTCATGCTTTGTTGAATAAAAAACTTTTTCCCTTCGCTGGATTCCATTGGAATATGGATTTGAAATCTCTATCAGGAGTTTCCTGTTCTTAACCTTTGTAAGCATCTTTACATAAGGCTTATTTTCCGGCAGCAGATCTTTTACTGCATCTACGGCATTTTCCAGAAGATTTCCATATATTTTGCACAGATCTGTATCTGAAATGCCAATATTCTGTGGCAGCATCATATCACATTCAAAAGGAATCCCTTTCTTCCTCAGTTCTCCTGCATAAAAATGGATCACTGCATCTACGGCCATGTTTCTGCAATAACAGATTAGCTTTTCCTCTTCTGTTATAACGGATGCATACTCCTGCAGATATTCCATCATCTCCTGATATTTTCCCTGCTGGGTGTAAGACATGATGGTGCGCAGATGGTGTCTCATATCATGGCGCATCCTGCTGATCTCATCCATCTTTTCTGTAAGTTCCTCATAATTCTGTTTCTGTATCTGCAGTTTCTGTTCCATCTGACGGCTGTATTCTCCATAGGTAAGCTGAAATCTGTAAGCATTGGCAAGCTCCATCCACAGAGTCAGTCCCACACTGGCTACAAGCACTGCTGCACCAATTTCCATAAACCACCCGCCAATGATCGGCTCATATAATCTCCATATCCGGTCTGCTGCCAGAGACGCTGCATAAACAACAATTCCCACTAAAAGTACATTACTGTACTTCTGTTTTATCTCCTTTACACTTCTGAAAAGCAGATAACCGGCTGCTGCCCACTTCAAAATCTCTGTAAGCTTAGAGATCAGATACAGCCCTGTTGCAGACTGGGCTCTGCTGCACAGCATTTCTGCCACAAAAACCATCACTCCGGCTACTGCGGCCACACCTGCAAGAATTTCCGGAATCCTTTCCTCACCTCCCAGGATCTTCTGTTGTACCAGCATAACACCGGCAAACATCAGATAATAGAACAATGCCTCCATTCCATAACAAGGCTGTACTTTTACTGCAACAAAGGAATGCAGGATCGGATAAGAACCATATCCCAGCACACAGATACAAAGCAGGGCAAAAAGTCCAAACTCCACTTTTTTAGTTCGCATATACATATACACTGAAAAAATCAGGACAAAAAATGTAAAAGCCATAAATACCACAGCAATCATAAGCGACAACCCGCGGATAATATTCACTTTAAAAGGAGAAGCCAAAACCGGCACATACTGAATTCCCGATGACACCGAATGTTTGTCTGTCACTGCGATCACAATCTCTGCAGTTCCTTTTCCCTCAAAGGTAAATACCCTGTTCTGAATCTGCTCCTGGTAATTGTCCGGATCCGGATTTCCCATCTGCCCCATCAATTCCCCATTAATATACAGCTTGTAAGCAGAAAAAATCTCTGTCAGGCCAATAGCATATTGTTTTTCTTTTTCAGGAAGCACCAGGGTCATCCGATAGGTACCACTTCCAAAAGGAGATTTATTTTTGTCGCCCAGGTCCATTCCACCGTACTCGCCAATGGAAACATAACGGCTGTAGTAGTCCTCCTTCTGTTCCTTTATTTCCTGCGGTGTCAGCAATACATCCGGATAATATTCCCATTCCCTGGCAAGATAATGCACAGAATCATCATCAGACACATAGAGGATTCCCTGAATGGCCTGGTCCCCCCTGGCCGTATATTTGTTATCAAAGCGGTAAAACAGAAAGAATATGCCCATAGTCAATGCAAATACAGTTGCTATAAGTAGTAATGAATATTTCCAGTTCTTCTTCATTGCTGACACCTCCTTCTGTTTTCGGGTGCTTTTTTTGCTTTTCCTCTGTCCCTTATCTGCGTTTTTTACAAAATACAAAAATAGCAGCAAATGCCATGATACATACTGCCAGTAATGTAGGTATTATCATCAGAAGCTGCCTGCCGGAAGCTTCTGTTTTCTGTTCTGTTTTCTCTTCCGGCACCGACTCTTCTTCTGTAAATCCTGTATCTTCTCCATCTGAAACAGCTTCCACACTGTCCTCATCCGTCTGATCTCCCATACTTTCTGATTCTCCATCTATGAGGAAATAGTCTCCTGTCTGGCTGATTTCCATACGGAGAACATTTTGCTTTTCCTGATAATTCACTGCATATTGATTTCCCTGCACATCCTCCGCTTTTACTGTTTCAGGTGACTGGATTCCGCCAAACACAGATGTCTGGAATTCCACCACTGTTCCCGGAACTTCTGTTACCTCCCCACCTCTGACAAAAATCCGCAGAGAAAATGCAGTTTCTGACGTTTTCTCGATTCCTATCTGGATTTCATCCTCTGCATTGATCTTCCATCCGTTCACTGTATCCGGAGAAAATGTTACAGAGATTCCCTGTTTTTCAAACTTTGCACTGCCGTTCTGTTGGAGTATCAAAAGCAGTCTCTCTCCGCTGACTGCAGTAATCGTGTCGGTGCTTAACTCTGTCACAGAATTCTCTGTATCCGATATTTCAGCAGATTTTGCATCAGAAGCTTTGTTACTGCTGCTATTCTGTCCGTCTGTATTATTGTCTGTTCCGTAAGAGTTGTCATAATGATATCCGGCACTTCCCGTATTCAGATTCTCTTCCTTTTCTCCCTGCATTTCATCTGACGAAGCAGGTGCTTTCTGCACAATGTCAGGAAGATCTTTTTCCTCCCTGTCTGAAAAATTCCGCTCATGCCAGTATTCGTTGACAATAAAGGCATCATTATAGGAAAAAGAATAAATTCCTGTGCTCCCTTTCTCATAGACAGCACAGATCTGGTAGTTCTGTCCTTTCTTTAATATCTCTCTGTAATAAATCTGAATTCCAGCAGAAGTCACTTCCACCAAGTCATCATCAATTTTCCGGTAATTTCCCCCATTCTCAGAGAGGTAAACCTGTATGTTCCGGCGTTCCTCTGCAGAAAATCCATCCAGTAGCATAGGAAATTCCAGCAGGTCTACCATCGGCATGCTGTAGGTATTAATCTGTGGTTCTCCTTTTTTCTGTACAGAAAGATATGCATATGCCTCTGGCAGCGTCAGGTTGTCAGATACTTCATATCCCTCTGGGATCACAAATGATCCGGTTACCTTGTACACGCCTTGTTTTTCCCTATTCACCCGGCTCAGATCCCAGGAAGATTCCAGAATCAGTTCCGGATTCTCGGCTGTATTTTCAAATGTTTCAGCAGTACTGACCCTCAGTCTGACATTCTCCTTCAATTCTTTCTCAATCTGCTTCAGGCTTCCCCCCGTTTTTACTGCATAGGCAGCACATCTGCTGAGATATTTCTCATCTCCGGTATCATAAGAGCAGATGATCTTTCCAGGCTTCTGTGTGTTTCCAAGCAAACTGTGCTGATAACCGTAAATTTTAAGACTGCCGTCTTTTTGATATTGAAACCGCAGAGTATTGGTCTGCTTCCTTCCATTATCATAGGTTACCAACAGAGAATAGGTATTGCCCACAACCATACTCTGGTTAGATACATACAGGCCCTCCTCTTCACAGAGAGCAAAGCCCTCCTCAGTGAGGTTGATCCACTGTCCGCTTTCTTTCTTCAGATAAGCTTCCATGGAGTCAAAATTTTCCTGCTTCAACCAGGGAAATATATAGATTCCTGCCGCAGTCAGCCTGTAATATATATTAATATCCGGTTTGTCCGGGTACTGCACAGAAACAGTTGTCTGTACCTGCAGACTTTCACTCTCATCAAAAGCATACTCAGGCGGAAGCTTCAGTACACCTTTCATTGTGTAAACGCCTGCCAGTTTCATATTTACAGACGAAACATCCCAGAACACTGGAATATGCAGTGTATCTGTGTCTGTATAAACTGTATAGAAAACCCGAGACAGTTTCTCAGTAATCAGTTCGCTGCTTTTATTTATTTCTACAGCTACTGCAGGAATATCCTTCGGTACGATCACATCATTTACCCGGATCACCGCGCCCCATACTGTGGTATTTTTTTTCATTCCCCATATGCCAGTCAGACACAGGGCTATCATAAAAATCAGAACTGTTATTTTCTGTTTTCTCATGCTTTTTTCCATACTTTCATTTTGCGTTACTGTTTACTCTGTTCTCAGTAACCATTTTACAGCGTTTTCTGTAAATAGTATCCCTTATCTTTATTCTCAATTGTCCGTATTCTTAGCTTACCTTATTTTCCTGATTTCATCAACAGACATAGGATAAACTGCATTTTCTCATGAAAAATGGTTACTGTTCACTCCGTGCTGAATTATCAGCGCAGCTCCACACGGATCGTGATGGAGTTGTTGAATGGGCTAATGAACAAGCGCGTCTTGCAAAACAGTTCTTTTTTATACGACAAAATATACGCACCAGTTTAACACCAGTGCGCATATTTATTACTTCAACTATAATACTTTAACAACTACTGTCTCCCATAGTTTTTACTATTTGACATTAGCCTTTACATATTCCGCCCATGGTCCGAATACTTTTTCGTTATTGTCAGCAGTCCGATTCCATTTACGCAGGCTTAAATAATAAGTACCTTTCTTTACATTTTTAAATGTCACAGTTGTTACGTCCTCGTCCTCTTCAATTACATATCTCTTGTATTCAACAGGACGTTTTTCTCCATATAATTTCTCCAGTTCTTTACCAAGAACAACCTCTGCTCCTGTTGCTTTTCCGGTCTTGGAGAATTTGACTGTTATTGTTGAACCATTTGTTTTAACACTGATAATTCTTGGCTGAGATGGAGTTTTGGCATTAACAACTACTGTCTTTACTTCCGACCACTCACCGAATGTTTTCTTCCCATTTGCATCTTTGACCCAGGCGTGGCATGCTACATACCAAGTTCCTTTGTCCATATATGTAAATGTTGTTTTCAGTCCTTTTCTGTTTTTATTTACTTTCTCATATTCTTTGGTCTGCAGCATATTGGAAGATTTACCAATCACGTAATCATAGCCCTGCGCACCTTTGCAGCTATCATACAGAACAAACTTTACCTGATTTTTATTCTTATATGTATATGCGTTCTTTATCATCGCTTTTGCAGGTTTCACGCAGTTTCCATCTTTATCTGATACGCTTCCGTCCATTTCATAAACATTACCATCTGTATCCACGATTCTTCCATCACTGAATATTTTCCATCCTGCACCAGTTTCCAGTTCAGAAAGTCCCGGACGAATTACCAGAGTTCCATCACCTGTGATCACTTCATTTTCTTTATTAAGTGCTAGCTTATTTTCCTCATTGCCTGGTTTTACGATTACTCCATTTGGAAGTGTAATCTCTCCGTCACTGTCTACGATCGTACCATTCGGTGTTTTGATGCTTCCATCCGGAAGATATTCTGAACCATCCGGATAATTATCCGGAACAGGTTTCACGGTCGGTGTCGGACTTGGAGTAGGTGTTGCTGTCGGTATTACTATTGGTGGATAATATGGAGTGTAAATTGTAAATGGTATGATTTTTTCCAAACTGTCATAATTGCCATTTCCGGCAACAGTTGCTTTCATATACCAGCTGCCAGATGAAGTCGGCTGAGTTTCTGTATAAGTTCCATCTTTTTTATCGCTGTAACTAAAAGATACTGTTCCAAATTTCGCTTTACCTGCAGGTTGCGACGGAGTCTGGTCACTTGTCCAGTTGTTGATTGCCGGATTCACTGTCCATTCATTCGGCGCTTTACTTATGGTAAACGCTACTCGTTCAGAATATCCTTCATAATTCTCATTTTCATCTGCATATGCCATAACAGAATATTCGCCTGCATCTGTCGGAGCAGCGCCAATTTCTGTCCAGTCTTCTCCGCTTTTCTGATACCATTTTAAAGAAGCTTTCACTTCTTCCGGTACAGTAGTTATAGTAGGAGACGCCACAGCATTTCCATCGTAACCTTTATTTAAACTATCGCCTGAGATTGATATCGAGGCTATGTGTTTTACTTTCGGATATGTAAGAGTAAACGTACAGTATCGTCCATCTTTGCTGATTCCCTGATCATTTTTTACAGTCACTGTAGCTTTGCTTTTCACATCTTTATTTATGACTGTGTTTGTATCTTTCCATGTATATACATTAATAAGATTTGCAAAGTCCTTAATCTGATTAAAATGATAGTTATTATCCTCACTCTCACTGTCAGTTAATGTAACCTTTACTGTTAACACAGGGACATCACCGTAAGACCAAACGGTATTCCCCTTATATCCACTCCAATTTCCAACTACTGACATAGGCGCCTTGGAATAATTTGTCATCTTTGCGTTAACAGAAATATCTTCACCGGATGGTATATCCACCTTTTCTTTATCCCGTGGTTCATTTCCAACGTATAAATCTATCTGGGGATCAATGCCTTCGGAAATGTACATATAATTTTTTCTGATTTTTAATTTATATTGCTTACCACATGAACTATCCAGTTCTATATTAGGTATCTCAGATATTGCCTCAGGTACTTCAAGTACTTTTATTCCTCTTAATTTATTTTGCTCTATATCATTTAAACTTACTTTTAGTTCTCCAGTTCCTGTTATTTCTTTAACTATTTTTCCCGGAGAATTTAAAGTATAAATAAGTGTGTTTTTTCCATTAATTGTAAGATTATTGGCCACAAATTGGCCATTTAATTCCGTATTGCTTAATTCAACTTTATCGGCTTCTATAGTAGGACAAGCAATTTTGCTATTATTCAACGTTACAACACTTAATCCATTTATTTTTTTTATATTTGCATTCACAGCATTCAAAACAAGATTTCCAGGTTCTCCAGATTTTCCACTATGTTTGTATAGGGATATATCATCAGTTTCTATAGAAATATTGTTTAATGTAACTGTTATGTTCGGATCTATATAACAACGTGGCAATGTCAAAGAACTACCATTCGATTTACCAGTAACTGTTACTGTCTTATCAAAACGAGCCGAGTTTGTCACGCAGTTCGAAAGTAATATAATCGTTCCGCCATTCTTTATACCCCTAAGAGCTCTTAAAAATGTTTGAACCGGAGTAGTTTCACTTTCTCCCGTATTTTGGTCATTTCCGTTATTATTGTCTACATAAATAGTATCTAATGTCTTCTTTTCTATCGTACATTCATTAGACCAGGATGTACTTTTCTGTGCACCATTTTGTTTTAAAGCACCATATTTTTCATTAAGTATCAACATAAGTTTTATTTTGGACTTGCCTGTGTTAACTGGAACTGTATAGGAAATTCCTGTTTCTTCCAATGAATTTCCATTTGACTCCCATTTTCCTTTAAATATCTCAGATGCTTTATTTTCAGAACCAGGTATCATCCCTGTTATAGTTGGCGTTATCGTATCACCCGCAGTTACCGTTTGCGGTATACTTACCTCTATCTTATCCATCCCATCCTGTAATATATTGATTTTTAATTTATCATTTATCTTTCCAAGATTTTCCTGGTAATTCACATATACATCTCCAGATCCATCGGCTTCGATACTACCATTATTTTTTATAATACCTTTAAGCCAAATCTGTCCAAATTGATTTTTCGAATTTATAATTAACTTAGCTCCGTCACAAATTTCTATATTTGTAGTATACTCTTTTAGGAGCATACCACTGGTAATCTTAAATATATAACCACTTTCTATTATTATTTTCTTACCAGGCGGCAACTGAGATATAGGTCTATCTTCATCAAATCCTATTTCCCCGCTGATTCTAATAATATCCACAGAAGAATTAGTTGCTGCATTCCTAAATTCATCATCCGTTGTAACTACTCTCCCTGTCTCTGTTTCACTTTCTGTAGCAGAAATTCCTTCTCCATCTTCATTCTGAATCTGTGGCATATCATCTGAAATTTCATTTTTATAATCCTGATTTTCCTGACCATCAGAGAATTCTTCCGTTATTTCTTCTGGTGATGAAAATTCACCTGCTAATACAGGACTGAAAATGGTGGTTACAGCAAGTATTGCCGCCATAACTGCCGCAGTTATCTTTGATTTTTTAATCATTCTCCATTCCTCCTTTTTATCTGATATTTTCCATCTCTTGTTTTTGGGGAAATTATAGCACTCTTTTTTTATTTTGCATATAGTTCCATAGCGAAATACATTTTAACAGGACAAATTGCATTACTGTTTCTGTTTCCGGAAGTGCTCTGTCTTTTCCTTTCCGGGGAATTTCATGAAATAATATACAACAAACAGCACAGCTGTAATACTCCAGGAAACCGGATAACTGAGCATGATCGTATTGATTCCCGGATACATCTGTCCGGCTGTAAAAAGCCACAGGATTCTCAACGAACACACACCGCCGCAGGTAAGGAGCATAGGCACCAGAACCTTCCCGGTACCCCTCAGTGCCCCGGACAGGATTCCTATGATCACATAAATAAAATAGGACGGCAGTAAAAAACGACTCATATGCACACCATGGGCGATCACTGCGCTGTCTGTAGTAAACAGACGATAAATCCAGGGAGCAAATGAATACATCAAAATGATCAGCACCGCAGAACTAACCATACTCATGATCATGCAGACACTCACACTTTTCCGCATACGGTGATATTTGCCGGCTCCGAAATTCTGTCCCACAAAGGTAGTAATGGAAATGGCAAATGCATTGATCACCATCCAGAATATAGCATCGATCTTTCCCAGTGTTCCCCAGGCTGCAACTATGTCAGTTCCCAGATTATTTACGAATACCTGTATCACAATATTGGAAATATTATACATTACAGATTCCAGACCTGCCGGGATACCGATTCTCAGCACCGAAAACAGCATTCTTCCGTCAAAACGGATCATGTTGATCTTCAGCACATATATCTCTCTGGTTTTCAGAAGCATTACTGTTACGATCAGCGCACTGATCACCTGAGAAGTAACTGTAGCAACAGCTACTCCTGTCACACCCATGCCAAACGCAACCACAAACAGCAGATCAAGAATAATGTTCAGCACACAGGTAATGATCAGAACATACAGTGGTCTTTTGGAGTCTCCTACTGCACGCAGGATGGCTGCTCCCATATTATAAACCAGGTTAAAAACCATTCCGCCGAAATAAATATGAAGATACACTGCAGAGTCCTCTACCACATCTGCAGGTGTCTTCATAAGCATTAATGCAGGTCTGGTCAGAAAAATCCCCACTACAGTAAGAACAATTCCCGCTGCAATGGAGAATGCGAATGCTGTATGCAGTGCCTTACTCAGATTCTTCTTATCTTTTGCCCCATAAAACTGCGAAATCACAACTGCCGCCCCTGAGGAAAGTCCTACAAAAAAACCAACGATCAGATTGGCGATCTGACTGGCAGAACCTCCAACTGCAGCAAGTGCCTGTTTTCCTACGAAACGGCCGACAACAATAGTATCTGCCGTATTATAGATCTGCTGAAAAAATGTTCCAAATACAATAGGAAAGAAAAATAACAGCAGCTGTTTCCAGATCACACCTTCTGTGATCTGATTTACCTTCTCCTTCTCATTCATTACTTTTTCCTCATCCATTATAATGTTCAGATGTATCCACTGTCTTTATCTTTATATGGATCATCTGCAGTTACTGTCCACGCTGCCCGGCAAACCGTTTCGCGCTACACAGAATTTTATAGCAATTCCGGAACATTACGGAGTAATTTCCTATAATATAAAATAATACACAAAAAAGCAGGCATCCCAAACGGGAGAACCTGCCATACTTTGCAACCATTAAAAATTAGTCTTCAACTTTAATGATTTCCTTTTTGTTGTAGCTTCCGCAAGCTTTGCATACTCTGTGCGGCATCATCAGTTCGCCACATTTGCTGCATTTTACAAGGTTCGGAGCGCTCATTTTCCAGTTTGCTCTTCTCTTATCGCGTCTTGCTTTGGAAGATTTATTCTTCGGACAGATGGACATTATGTTACACCTCCTTAAATTTACTAAATATATCACTGATAGCTGCCATACGGGGATCCTTAGGTTCCTCGACGCATCCACAGGGACCGTCATTGAGGTTTTTCCCGCACTGGCTACAGATTCCTTTGCAGTCTTCTCTACATAAAACCTTCAAAGGCCAGCTCATCAGTACCTCAAGATAGACCAGCTGGTCCACATCCAGGTCCATACCTGTGAGATAAGAACTTTCGTCCAGATCATTCACACGGTCTTCATCCGTAAGCTTCATATCAAGTTTTCGCTCAATCTCCAAAGGAATCTCTGTTGAAACCTCTTCCAGACATCTGTCACAGGGAATACCTACGGTAATCTTACCTGTTCCTCTGATTTCAAGATTTCTGTCACCTGTATTCGTGATCGTAAGCTCTATGGGTTCTTTTGCAAGTACCGGAAAGCTTCCTGACTGAAAGGTGATCGTATCCATTCCAAACTCTGCAGTCTTCTGAATACGCATTCCTTCACTGGATGAAATATCTGATAAATGTATCTGCATACTTTTCTCCTATCCACACTTGTTTTATTATACATACCGCCTCTGCTTTTGTCAACGATAAATTAGAAAAATTTCACATTTTGTCAAGTAATATTCCTTTACGAAGTATTTTATCATCCGGCGGCATTATTATCAGGTAATTTCCACATGCCTTACGGGCACAAAGAAGGGTGCTCCTGACAGATGCACCCTTCCCTTCTATATAAATATAACTTTTATCCAGTTATATTTCTCTCGTTTGGACACAAAACAGACACTTTATTATCTGTGAAAATTAAACCAGAGCTACTGTCTCTCTGCAGATTGCAAGTTCTTCGTTTGTAGGAATTACAGCAACTTTAACTTTGGAATCCGGTGTAGAGATAACGATCTCTTCTCCGCGAACTCCGTTAGCTTCTTTGTCAAGTGTAACTCCAAGGTATCCAAGATAGCTTACAACTTTCTCACGTACAGGAATAGCATTCTCGCCGATACCTGCTGTAAATACGATGGCATCTACACCGTTCATAGCTGCAACATATCCGCCAACGAATTTAGCGATACCATAGCAGAGAACATCGATTGCGTTAGCTGCATCTTCGTTTCCGCTCTGAGCTGCATCGTTCAGGTCACGGAAGTCACTGGATAATCCGCCGGATAATCCAAGAAGACCGGATTTCTTATTAAGAACGTTCATCATACCTGCGATATCAAGGTTTTCTTTCTTAGCGATGAATTCCATGATAGCCGGGTCGATGTTACCGGAACGTGTTCCCATAACAACACCTTCAAGTGGAGTAAGACCCATTGTTGTGTCTACACACTGTCCGTTTACTACAGCACTGATGGAAGAACCGTTTCCAAGGTGGCAGACGATAACTTTGGAGTTGTCTTTGTCAAGGCCAAGGAATTCAACAGCACGTTTAGAAACAAAGCTGTGGGATGTTCCGTGGAAACCATATCTTCTTACTTTGTAGTTCTTGTAATATTCGATCGGAAGACCATAGAGATATGCTTTTGCAGGCATTGTCTGATGGAAAGCTGTATCGAATACTGCTACCTGAGGTACACCCGGCATAAGCTCGGAGCATACACGGATACCGATCAGGTTTGCAGGGTTATGAAGTGGTGCAAGGTCATTGCATTCTTCTACTGCTGAGATTACTTCATCTGTGATCACTACAGATTTGGCAAATTTCTCACCACCATGTACAACACGATGTCCAACAGCATTTACTTCTTTCAGGCTTCCGATTGCGCCTGTTTTATCATTTGTGAGGGCATCCAGTACCATCTGGATTGCTTCCTTATGTGTAGGCATTGCAGCTTCTGTGATCTCTTTGTCACAGCCTGTTTTCTGATATACTAATCTTCCATCGATACCGATTCTCTCGCAGAGACCTTTTGCAAGAACTGCTTCTGAATCAGAGTTGATCAGCTGATATTTAAGGGATGAACTTCCACAGTTGATTACTAATACGTTCATTTTCATATTCTGCCGGCAACAAATTTCGAATACTGTCCATAATCCTGACACAAGTCTTCGAATATTTCTGTCAGCTTTTCCTTTCATATTATAATATTATTCTCATCATTTCTAGGGAAATATGAGTAATGATATCAAAGGCATCAGAATCAGAAATATCTCCTCCGATGCCTTTAACATTATGTAGTCAATGAAATAATTCTCAGTCCGTTTTACGGTCTGACTGAAATCTTATTTATTGTCGTCAGCCTGGCACTGTACTGCTGTGATAGCTACCACACCAACGATATCGTCTGCAGAGCATCCACGGGACAGGTCATTTACAGGTTTAGCGATACCCTGGGTTACAGGTCCGTAAGCTTCTGCTTTTGCAAGACGCTGTACAAGTTTGTATCCGATGTTACCTGCATCAAGGTCTGGGAATACAAGTACGTTAGCTTTACCTGCAACTTCGCTTCCAGGAGCTTTAGAAGCGCCTACGCTTGGAACGATAGCTGCATCAAGCTGGAATTCTCCGTCAAGTGCAAGTTCCGGATTCTGCTCTTTTGCAATCTTTGTAGCTTCTACTACTTTATCTACGTCAGCATGTTTTGCGCTGCCTTTAGTGGAGTGTGAAAGCATTGCAACGATTGGTTTCTCCTGAACAAGAAGTTCAAAGGATTCTGCAGAAGATGCTGCGATTGCTGCAAGCTCTTCTGAAGTCGGGTTCTGGTTCAGACCGGAATCAGCAAATACAAATGCGCCGTTTGCGCCATATTCGCAGTTCGGAACTACCATTAAGAAGAATGCAGATACAAGTTTTGTACCTGGTTTTGTTTTCAGGATCTGAAGACATGGTCTTAATGTATCAGCTGTAGAGTGACATGCACCGGATACCATACCGTCTGCATCGCCCATTTTTACCATCATTACACCATAGTACAGATACTGGTTAAGAAGAATCTCTTTAGCCTGATCCGGTGTCATGCCTTTTTTCTGTCTTAATTCTACTAACTTGTCAATGTATCCCTGTGTTTTCTCTGATGTAGCAGGATCTACGATCTGTGCGCCGGAAATGTCATATCCGTCTTCAGCTGCACTCTTTTTAACAGCTTCTTCGTTACCAACAAGGATAACCTTTGCAATTCCTTCTTTTAAAATTTTCTCTGTAGCTGCCAGAGTTCTCTTATCTTCTGTCTCCGGAAGTACGATTGTTTTTACGTTTGCTTTTGCTCTCTCTTTGAGTGTGTCAATAAATCCCATGATTAAAATGGCTCCTTTCATATAGCAGTTCTGATATCACAATATCTGTATACCAGATGTCATTACCATTCACCGAATATATACAGTGAACAGTAATCTGTTTTCTGCGCTGTCTTCATTATACCTCCTGAAGCCTTGTATTTCAAGCATCTGAATGGTAGAATATGACATAAAAAAGTATTTTTTAAGATGCAATATGGTTAAAAAAGAGAACTCTACAAAATTTCAGGAAGGAGCATCTGTGTAAATTTATGAAAACAGCAGGAATTATTGCAGAATATAATCCTTTTCACAAAGGACATGAATATCAGATCCGGTATACAAAAGAAAAGTTAAAAGCAGACTATGTTATCGTTGCCATGAGCGGAGATTATGTGCAGCGTGGCACCCCTGCTCTCATCTCCAAACATACACGTGCAGAAATGGCTCTGCGGTGTGGCGCTGACCTTGTACTTGAAATGCCGGTATCCATCTCTACAGCAAGTGCAGAAGCCTTTGCAATGGGGGGCGTTTCCCTGTTAGACAGCCTTGGTATTGTTGATATACTCTGCTTTGGAAGTGAGTCAGGGGAAATCAGTGCACTGAAAGAACTGGCTGAGATCCTTGTAGAAGAACCTGAAGAATATAAGAAACTGTTGAAAAGCTTTTTAAGCGAAGGTCTGACTTTTCCCGCTGCCAGAAGCCAGGCATTGACAGAATATTTTAAAAATCCGCGCAACTTCAGTGGTGACGATTTTGACGGGGTACTTACTCCTCTGTTAAATGAAGTTACACAGATCCTGAATACACCGAATAATATTCTGGGGATCGAATACTGCAAGGCACTTCTCCGTCTGAACAGCCAGATCCGCCCTGTGACCATCCGCAGGGAAGGAATGGGGTATCATGAAACCACTGTCCCTGAAGGAGATTTAGTAAGCTCCTCCCCTGATTTACAATCATCTACTGATTTCTTTGCATCTGCAACTGCTATACGCAGTCTTATTCAGAATCCGGGAGGTGTCCATTCAGAGGCAATCTCAGACATAAATAATCCAGTCAGGAATCCGGATACCAAAACTGCCAATATATTATCATCCCAGATTCCACCAGATGCTTTTTACGTTTTCAAAAAGGCGCTGGACTCCGGTGAATTTCTCACAGAAAATTCTCTGGACTCTATTCTTTCTTACTGCCTTATGAAAGAAAATGTAGAAAGCCTTTCTTCCTATATGGATGTTTCCGAGGATCTCGCCCGGCGGATCATAAATCAGCAGAATCTTCTGTTGTCCTTTTCCCAATCTGTATCTGTTTTAAAAACCAGAGAACTGACTCAGACAAGGATACAGAGGGCATTGCTTCATATTATATTAAATATCCACACTGCACCCACTCAGATTCCCTTTGCCAGGGTTCTTGGTTTCCGCAGGGAAAGCAGTGAACTGCTAAGCCGGATCAAGCAGCACAGCCGAATTCCTCTTATCACCAAGCTTGCGGACGCCCAAAATCTTTTGGACAGTGAAGGTAATCAGATTTTATCTGAAACTGTTTTTTCTTCCAATTTATATGAAAAACTTCTGTGTCTGAAAACCGGCAGAAAATTCTGCCACGAGTCCCAGAAACAGCTTATTATCCTATAATTCTTGTTGTTTGGATGCACTTATGTTAAAATATAAACAGTGAGGATAAGGATATAAAATAAGGAAGGAGGAAAAGAAAAATGAAAGCTAATTCAGGTTTGAAAAAAAACAGAACAAAGATTCAGATGGTACTTACCGCCCTGGTAATCTTATCTGTTGTACGTCAGTTTTTTCTGGGAAATTACCACAATATGTTTCTGGGAATCTTAACATTGATCCTTTTTATGGTTCCACAGTTTCTGGACAGGAAACTGAACGTCACAATACCACCGGGACTGGAGACAGTGATTCTGATCTTTATCTTTTCAGCAGAAATTCTTGGCGAAATCAATGCCTTTTATGTAAAAATCCCTATCTGGGATACCATTTTACATACTACTAACGGTTTTCTGATGGCTGCCATCGGATTTGCACTGATTGATCTTTTTAACCGCAGCGACAGGTTTTCCATTAAAATGTCACCGTATTTTGTAGCTTTTTTTGCATTCTGTTTTTCAATGACTGTTGGTGTTATGTGGGAATTCTTTGAATTCAGCATGGACTGGTTTTTTGGAATGGATATGCAGAAGGACTGGATCGTACCGGCCATCAACTCTGTGAAGCTGAATCCTACCGGTGCAAATGTTCCGATCCATGTAGATGTTCAGTCCCTGGCCGTTAACGGCGAGACCTGGAATCTGGGAGGCTATCTTGATATTGGTATTGTTGATACCATGAAAGATTTGATCGTAAACTTTATCGGCGCAGTCGTATTTTCTATCATCGGTATTCTGTATCTGCGAAACCGTGGAAAAGGAAAGCTGGCAGCTTCTCTGATCCCGCAGGTACGCAGCAAACAGGAAAAAGAACATTCTTCCAGAGATCAGTAAGATCCACAACTACCGAAACTGGCGCACTTTTCTGGAAATATTCTCCAATTCTTCTCTGGAAAGCTCAGGAAGTCTTTCCAGCTGATCCATAAACATGGCAAGTGTCTCTTTTCGCTGCATTTCTACCATCTGGGTGTAGAAATTAACCACTACCCCGGTGGCGATGGCAACTACAAAAAGCGAATAGATCGTCAGAAGAACGGAACACATTTTTCCAATAAAAGTAACCGCAACCACATCGCCAAATCCGGCAGTGGAGATCACCGCATAGCAATACCACAATGCATCTCCGTATCGGTTAATGTCCGGTTCAACCAGCTGGATCACTGCTGCGATAGCAAAAATAAACACAATAAAACCAATGATAATTTTATCTGCGCGAGTCCGTTTTAATACATTGCCTAATACTTTAATTCTTTTCATGCACTTGTCCTCCAATGAAATAATATACTGCCTGAAATTAATTGAAGTATAGTATAAAACGGTTTCACTTGCAATATGAAAGGAGCTTAACAGTATGAAAGATAATAAAGCACTAAAATACCTCACTTTGATCACCGGAGTTTTAACATTGTTATTAGGAGTCTACACTCTTGTAAGACCAATGAGAACTTTTCTTGCAATCGGATGGATCCTGGGAATCCTTCTGTTTGTAAATGGTATTGAACTTGTAATCCTTTCTTTATCCAAAGAAAAGAAAGAAATCGGAGCATGTATTCTCGGTGTTCTGGAAGGACTTGCGGGTATTGTCTTATTATTCAGCGGCATTCAGCGGTTCATCACAGACGTAATGGCTGCTTATCTGGTCGGTGCAATCATTCTGATTTATGGTATTTTCCAGATTGCCGGCGGCGCAAAGGTATATAAAACATCTAAAGGAAAAGGTATCCTGAGCATTGTGTGCGGTGTTTTATCCGTAATTGTCAGCATCATTTCATTTACCCATCCTGTACTTACCATGATCTCTGCAGGATATATGATCGCTTTTTCTGTTTTGATGCAGGGTATCAATATGATTGTACTTGGAATCAATTTCGGAAAGACCGAAAACTAACAAAAAGGTTATGACTGTATGAATAACACAAAAAGCCCCAAAAACGTATCTTTAAAAAATCAGCTTGAATTGTGGCTGTTCTGTGCACTCATTGGTGCTGTTGCCGGTGCACTGGTATGGATCCTGCTGAAAATAATGGCAGTCGGAACTGAATTTCTATGGAAATGGCTTCCCGGGAAAACCTCTGTTCCCTATTATACGATTCTTATCTGTGTAGCCGGTGCGACAATTATCGGTATTTTCCGAAAAATATTCGGAGACTATCCCGAAGATCTGGAAACTGTTATGGGAAAAGTCAGAACAGAAAAAAGATACGAATACAAAAACATGCTTGTAATGATGGTGGCAGCACTGCTGCCATTACTCATAGGAAGCAGTGTAGGTCCCGAAGCCGGACTTACCGGAATCATCGTAGGTTTATGCTACTGGGCCGGAGACAATCTGAAGTTTGCCAAACAGAATACCAGAAATTATTCGCAGATTGGTGCCGCAGTCTCCATGAGTGTGCTGTTTCACGCACCTCTGTTCGGTATTTTCGAAGTAGAAGAAAACTCCGAGGAAGATCTTGCAGCCTTAACAAAGGGTTCCAAATTATTTATTTACGGAATCGCGCTGGCTGCAGGCACTGGTATTTATGCAGGTTTATCTGCACTTTTTGGTGCAGGGCTTTCCGGATTTCCATCCTTTGATATGGTGGAAATCCAGAGAAAAGACTATCTGCTTATGATTCTGTATATTTTGTGCGGTCTTATCCTGGCATACTTCTATCAGGCAACACACAAACTGACCGGAAATATTTCCAGCAGATTCCCGGCAGTTGTCAGAGAAATTTTTGCAGGTTTATGTCTTGGAATCACAGGTTCATTCTTACCTGTACTTATGTTTTCCGGAGAAGAGCAGATGGGAACACTTATGAAAACCTATACCTCTTATCTTCCGCTGGCACTTATTGCTATCGCGTTTTTCAAACTTCTGCTGACAAATCTATGTATTCAGTTCGGTTTAAAGGGAGGACATTTCTTCCCTGTCATCTTTGCCGGAGTATGTATGGGATACGGCATGGCAATGCTGACCTGCGGGCCAGACGGGGGACATGTGGTATTTGGAGCTGCAATCGTTACTGCGTCACTTCTGGGCGGAATCATGAAAAAGCCACTGGCAGGAACCATGCTTCTCTTCCTCTGCTTCCCGGTTAAAATGTTTATCTGGATATTCATCGCAGCAGCGGTTGGGAGCAAACTTATCACACTCAAACCAGAGCAGGAACCTTCTGCAAATTACAGCAAGCAATAGAGTCGCTACCAGACAAAAAGAACCATTATATCAGAAAACATGGCTGTATGCTTCAGGCAACAACTATAACCTCTGTATATAATGGTTCTTTCATTTACAATTACATGTTATTTTTATAATTACTTTTCTCCGGAAAGAAGAATACGGTCATTATCCAACATCTTACCGGCACCTGTCTTAAACTTCTCCAGAAGTCCTTCCACTGTCAGGCCTTTCTTTTCTTCTTCATGGATATCCAGCACAATATCTCCGGAATCCATCATCAGAATACGATTTCCCAGATCAAGGGCCGACTGCATATTGTGGGTGATCATCAGACAGGTAAGCTGATGTTCCTCTACAACTCGTTTCGTAAGATTCAGTACCTTCTCTGCTGTGCCCGGGTCAAGGGCTGCTGTATGCTCATCCAGAAGCAGAAGCTTGGGCGGATTCATGGTTGCCATGAGAAGTGTCAGCGCCTGTCTCTGTCCACCGGAGAGAAGTCCTACCGGCTGAGTCATACGTTTCTCAAGTCCGATATCCAGAAGTTTCAGCTCTTCATGGAATCGCTCTTTCTCCTGTCTGGACACATGGGAAAGCCATCCGCCTTTCCCTGCTGCAAGTGCCAGATTCTCTTCTATAGTCATTCCAGGCGCAGTTCCCCTCATAGGATCCTGATACAGGCGACCGATGGTCTTTGCACGTACATGCTGGGGCATAAAAGTAATGTCCTGTCCATCCAGCATGATCACACCGGAATCTGTAAGAAAATCTCCACAGATTGCATTAAACAGAGTGGATTTACCAGCTCCATTGGAACCGATGATCGTTGCAAAATCGCCCTTCTCCAGATTCAGGGATAAATCTCTGATGGCCTGTTTCTCGTTTACCGTACCCGGATTAAAAGTCTTGGAAATATGTTCAATCTTCAGCATAAATCACTGTACTCCCTTCCTGTGAGTCATTCTTCTCTTAATCTGCGGCCACTGTTTTTTCAAATATGGACCTGAAATAGCCAGCACAACGATCACAGAAGATACCAGTTTCAGCATAAATGCCGGCATATTGAATCTCAGTGCGACGGTATATACCAGACGGAAAATAAAAGATCCAAGTACCATGCCAACAGCTCTCACGAAAATTCCACCTCTGCCAAGAATCGTACCACCGATCAGCAGGGAAGCCAGCGCGATGGTAACCATTCCCTGTCCGATATTGATATCTACAGATTTCTGCGACTGAGACAGAAGACATCCGGAAAGTGCTGTGAAGGAGTTGGCAACACAGAGACCTACAATCGTAGTAAATACCGGATTAATAGATGAGGATTTTACCATATCTGCATTATTTCCTGTTGCCCTGATTGCCAGACCAAGTCTTGTCCTTAAGAAAAATACAAGGAAGACAATCACAATGGCTACTGCAATGAAAGCAACTACAATATCTCCTCTTCCTTTCAGCGGTGTACTTTTCAATGTTTCTTTCATCATGGAAAATACCGTCTCTGTTCTGTTCATATTGATCAGGGAGGAACCTCCCATCACTGCAATATTCACAGAATAAAGAGCCGTATTAACGATAATTCCTGCAAGAAGACTGTCAACACCCAGCTTTGTCTGAAGTATGGCTGTCACAAAGCCCGAGCATATACCTGCAGCCATAGCTGCAAAAATTGATAAAAAAGGATGTCCGCTGACTGCCACTGCTGCTCCCACTGCTGCTCCCAGTGTGAAACAGCCATCAGTGGAAAGGTCACAGACATTCAGCATGGAATAACTGAGAAACAGGGCAAGAACTGTCAATGAACAGATCAGGCCAAGTTTCAGTGCGGTCTCTCCAAGAGAGAGTATAGTCGCAATAGTCACGATGATTTCCTCCAGTTTGTATTTATTTTATTACATTCAATGAACAGCAACAGAAAATATCTGCTGCTGTTCATTTTAATCCAGAAAATATATCAGTCTTTTCAACCGGCACAATGGATTCCATAAACCCAGAACTTATTCTGAATTTATTCAAAATGCTGTCCGAATATCCTTATTATTTCTCTACATCATCAAAGCTCTCTGCTGTAACGATCTCATTTACCTGTGTGCATAACGGCTCGAAATCTTTTTTAACAGTTTCAAGATCAAGTCCAAGTCCCTCGCAGGTTTCTGTGTTTACTGTTGCAGTACCATTATCAAAAGTTTCAACAGATGTTGTTGCAGGATCTGCATCATTCATAAGGATGTCTGCGATCATATCTGCTGTCTTCTGTCCAAGGTTTGCATAATCAACACCATATCCGACAAATGCACCATTTAGTGCAAAGGAGTCAGCTCCTGTATACTGTGGGATACCTGCATCAATGAATTTCTCATAGATAGAAAGCTCTGCTGTCATAATTGTGTTGTCAGTTGGTGTGAATACTGCATCTACGCCATCTGCCACCAGTGCATCTGCTGCAAGCTGTACCTCATCTGTTGTGGTACCTGTACGCTCTACATATTCGATGCCTTCTTTATCCAGATAATCCTTGGCTTCCTGGATGGCTGTTGTAGAAGAATCCTGTCCGATATCGTATAAAAGTCCGATTTTCTTTACATCCGGGTTCACTGCCTGGATCAGTTTCATGATGGATGCTGTATCCAGATAATCGCTTGTACCTGTAATGTTTGCTCCAGGTGCATCCAGATCCTCTACAAGACCGCTTCCTACAGGATCAGACACTGCGGAAAATACAACCGGTGTATCGGTTCCTTCTGTTGCGGACTGCATACGCATTGCTACAGGTGTTGCAATACCTACCATCAAATCTACATTATCAGCCTGAAAATCAGAAATGATCTGTTCCATAACATTGGCATCTGCATTACAGTTATCATAGGACACATCAAAATTTACGTCTTTTTCCTTGCCGATTTCTTCCAGACGGGACTGGATGTTGTCTACGATCTGATTCAAGGAAGCGTCATCTACATAATTGCAGATACCGATCTTGAAATCCTGTGCCATAACCGGTGATGCCATCATCATAGTTGCCATTGCTGTTGCTGCGATTGCTAATACTCTTTTTTTCATAGTCTTTTTTCCTCTCTCTACATCTTATTTAGCAGTTCATGGTTTTTTAACTGCCATAGTCTCAGGGATGTTTGCCAATCCCTTGTTACTGTCTGTGAGAAAGAACTCCCCGGATTCCTCTTTTTCCCGGATGTGTCAACTGCTGTGATCCCCACCTGCCATCAGCAGATTTTCCTGCATTACAGGGGGTGCCATATAACAGATTCTCTTTATATATAAAAAAATCCGCCACAAGCTATCTGTTGCTTGAGACGGTAATAAGAATCTTATTATCGCGGTACCACTCAAATTGACGAATTGTCCACTTTCTCATGTACAAACATACACTCCTGATTTATAACGGGTTCGGTTCCCGTCGGTGCCTACTCTCACGCTTATCAAGATTTCGGACCGCCCTCGAAAGGCCATTCAACAATCAGTTTCATACAGCTTCCCACCAACTGCTGTTCTCTGGAATGATTCTTGGTTGTTTACTCTTCTTTCTCATCGGTTTTGATGTGTTTACTTTACCACGCTAATGCAGATATGTCAAGAGGTTTATTTTTTATTTTTTTCCATTAATTTTTTCAAAAGGGACGCGAAGGAATGGGAAGGGATTTCGGGCTTAGTTTCGGAACCATGTAATTCTAAGGCATTTGAGAAGCTGCTAAAAGCATTCAAAAAAATCTCAAACTCGCTTCGCTCAGACAGTGAGATTTTTTTGAATAACGCAGCTTCCCAAATACCAAGAATTACTATGAACCCTCAAATGCACCCGAAATCCCTTCCCATTCCTTCGCTGTGTACTGGCAAATTGACATATATTTCATTTTCGACAGCATGCCGAATTGCTTGCTTTCTGCACCACCGCAGGAGACTTATTTAATCGAATCAAGTAAATCCCCTGTGGTGGTTGTGAAAAGCAATAAGCAGTGGATGGGGACTTGACTTCTATTAAATGCCTGCTTAAATGCCTGCTGCAATGATATTGGGACCTGTATATTTCAGGATAACAATATGTAAACAGTGATGTTTACAGAACGATGTGATAAGTGTTAAAATAATGTTCAGAAAAGATCTGTGATCTGCTATGTAGTGATTTTAAGTTTATATAGATTAGATTATATAGAAATGAGGGATATTATATGTCAACAGCAAAAATGGTTTTTCATGGGAGTGATATTGAGAAAATATGTGAGGTCTATCAGCTTAAATCTGAGGAAATTGTGAAGTTTGGGGCTAATGTAAATCCGCTGGGGCTTTCCGAGCATGTAAAGGAACAGCTTGCAGGACGGCTGGATATCCTGTCTTCTTATCCAGACAGAGATTATACTTCACTTCGCAGCACAATTTCAGAATATTGTAATATTCCTGCTGAATTCATCCTGCCGGGAAATGGTTCCAGCGAACTGATCGCACTGCTGATTCAGGAACGAAATCCAAAGCATACCCTTATCCTGGGTCCGACCTATTCAGAATACTCCAGGGAACTCTCCTTCTCCGGAAGCACTCAGGAATATTACCACCTGCGCGAAGAGGATAACTTTGTTCTCGATGTAGATGACTTTTGCCGGACTCTGGATGGAAAATACGATTTTCTCATCCTCTGCAACCCAAATAATCCTACCTCATCTGCAATTAGCATAAATGACCTGCGCAGAATCGTTTCCTTCTGCAATGAGCGGAACATTTTCGTGATGATCGACGAAACTTATGTAGAATTTGCCCCGGATATCAATGAGATCACTGCTGTCAGCCTTACCAGAGAATTCACGAACCTTATGATTCTGCGCGGCGTATCAAAATTCTACGCAGCCCCAGGTATGCGTCTTGGCTACGGAATCACCGGGAACCTGGAATTTCTCAAGAAAATGAAAGAAAAACAGGTACCATGGTCTCTCAACAGTCTGGGAGCCCTGGCCGGCGAGCTGATGCTCAAGGACAAAAACTACATCCGCCATACCCGGGACCTCATCCTCTCAGAACGCACCCGCCTGCTCAAAGCACTGGAGAATATCCCCACTTACAAAACCTACCCGGCCTACGCCAACTTCCTCCTCCTGAAAATCCAGAAGCCCGGCCTGACCTCCCAGGACGTCTTCGACGCCTGCATCCACCAGGGTCTCATGATCCGCGACTGCTCCTCCTTCGAATGCCTGGACGGCGAATACATCCGCTTCTGCATCATGCACCCCCAGGACAACACCCGACTCCTCAATATTCTGGAATCTCTTTAATTGCTATAGTTAAAACCAGATACCAGCGGAGCGGAAAATATTTTGTCTGGGGTGCATTTGCAGGAGTCTTAGATATTCTTAGTTTTCAGAAATCTGCGTTATGAGCTGGCTGCCTCACTGTCTGAGCGAAGTTTGCAACGGAGCGAGTTTGACAAGACGGCTCATGCTTTTAGCAGATTTATGGAAACTTAGAATATCTTAGGCTCCGAAACCGCACCCCAGACAAAATATTTTCCGCTCCGCGTCCCTCTTGAACATAAAAAGAGCCAGAAACTCCCCTTTTCCGAAGTTTCTGGCCTTTTTTATCAGTTTTTAAAGCTATGGATCGGTGCCGGAATCCTTCCGCCACGCTGCACAAACGCATCACAGGAAAACTGGTTCACCGGCATGATCGGTGCATAACCAAGCAGTCCACCGAACTCAACCACTTCGCCAACCCCCTTACCAATTACCGGGATCAGACGAACCGCCGTAGTCTTCTGGTTCACCATACCAATTGCAGACTCATCCGCAATAATACCCGCAATCGTAGAAGCCTTCGTATCTCCGGGAATTGCAATCATATCAAGACCTACAGAACATACACAAGTCATAGCTTCCAGCTTCTCAAGAGTCAGTGCCCCTGCATTCACCGCATCGATCATACCCTGATCCTCGCTGACCGGAATAAATGCACCACTCAAACCACCAACTGCTGTAGAAGCCATAACTCCACCCTTCTTAACCTGGTCATTTAACAGAGCAAGCGCTGCTGTTGTGCCCGGTGCACCTGCATGCTCCAGACCAATCTCCTCAAGGATCTCAGCAACACTGTCACCAATTGCAGGAGTAGGAGCCAGAGACAGATCCACAATACCAAACTTAACACCAAGGCGTCTGGAAGCCTCCTGTGCTACCAGCTGACCAACACGTGTTACCTTGAAGGCAGTACGCTTGATCATCTCACAAAGCGTTTCAAAATCCTTACCTCTTACCTGTTCCAGCGCAGTCTTAACAACGCCAGGTCCGCTGACACCAACGTTAATGATAGTGTCTGCTTCTGTCACACCATGGAAAGCGCCTGCCATAAACGGGTTATCATCCGGTGCATTGCAGAATACAACCAGCTTCGCACATCCCAGGGAATCCTGATCTTTGGTAGCTTTCGCTGTTTCCAGAACGATCTCACCCATCAGCTTAACAGCATCCATATTGATACCTGTACGTGTAGATCCAACATTTACAGAACTGCAGACACGCTCTGTCTTCGCCATAGCCTGTGGGATAGATTCGATCAGAAGTCTCTCAGCAGGAGTCATTCCCTTGCTTACCAGTGCAGAATAACCGCCGATAAAGTTTACGCCTACCACCTTGGCAGCCTTATCCAGAGTTTCTGCAATAGTTACAAAATCTTCCTTTGTCTTACATGCAGCTCCGCCAATCAATGCGATCGGAGTTACGGAAATTCTTTTATTTACGATCGGAATTCCATATTCACCGGAAATAGCCTCACCTGTAGATACCAGATCCTTTGCACAGGTTGTGATCTTTTTATAGATTTTCTCATTTAAAACAGCAAGATCACTGTCAATACAGTCCAGAAGGCTGATACCCATAGTAATGGTACGCACATCCAGATTCTCCTGCTCGATCATTTTATTCGTTTCATTTACTTCAAAAATATTGATCATTTTGTTTTTCTCCCTTGTATGTTCTCTCAGCATTTTTCAGGCAATCTGATACAGGAAAGTCCCTCAGTGGCTTACCTGCTTAGATTTTCTCAGATTCTGTGCATTACATTGAAGATATCTTCATGCTGGCAGCGGATCACTACACCGATCTTATCTCCAAGGGCTTCCAGTTCTTTGGCAAGAACTCCGTTGTCTTTCTCACATTTGCTGGCATCTGTTACCATCATCATGTTGAAATATCCCTGTACGATGGTCTGGGAGATATCAAGAATGTTTACATTATTGTCTGCAAGATAAGTACAAACCTTTGCAATAATTCCTACGGTATCGTTTCCTACTACTGTGATGATTGTCTTTTTCATAAGTTCTTTGTCCTTTCTACACTGTAATTACTTCTGATATGCAATCCCTCTGTGCCACCTGAATTCTGAAATCACGCGACTTATAAGGGTTGTCACCTAAGGTTACTTCTGAACAGACGGTTTCATATGCCAGTTCCTCATAGTTATTTTCCCTGCTCAGATGTCCAAGGAAAATCCCTTTCATATTGTCATGCAGCAGCCTGCATAAAAGCCTGCCTGCATTCTCATTGGAAAGATGTCCCCTGTCTCCAAGGATTCTCTGTTTCAGATAATAGGGATATTTTCCAACCTGCAGCATACGGATGTCATGATTTGCTTCCAGAAGAAGCGCATCCAGATTCTGCAGATTACCGACTATGTACTCATTATATTTTCCAAGGTCTGTAGCAATCCCCACAGAATGCTCTCCACACTCTACCCGGTATCCTACGGGCTGTGCAGCATCATGAGGGATCGTAAAAGGATTCACTGTCAGATCATTAATCTCAAAAGGCTCATCTTCGTGTATCTCACGAAAAATCCCTTCCGGCATTTTTCCAAGATTCATGTGAGATAAAGCTTCCACAGTTCCTTCTGTCGCATAAACCGGTATCTGATGTTTCCTTGCGATCACGCCCAGACCTTTGATATGATCCGAATGTTCATGTGTAATCAAGATACCATCAATATCTTTTCCTGTCAATTCCAGAGAATTCAATCCCTGTTCTACTCTTTTTCCGCTGATGCCTACATCCACCAGAAGATGGGTATTATCTGAGCCCACATAAATACAGTTTCCGCTGCTTCCGCTGGCAATGCTACAAAGTCTCATATTTTCTGATTCCTTCCTCAATCTGCCGTCTGGTCTGTGCAAAATCTCCGTTATTTACCACAACATAGTCTGCATTTTCCCGAAAAAAAGTCTCCGGTGCCTGACTGGCAATGATACTGACTGATTTCTCTCTTGTATAACCGCGGTTCTCCATCAGTCTCCTGATACGGATCTCTTCATCCGTATGAATATACCATATCGTATCGCAAAACTCCTGATAATGATCTTCCAGAAGGAGTGCAGCTTCCACCACACATATCTTCTGTCCCTGCTGTTTCTTTACAGCTAACTGCTCTCTGATGTACTGTTTCACAGCAGGATGGATGATCTGGTTTAATTTTTCCAGAAGCTCTGGATGTGAAAATACTACATCCGAAACCTGTCTGCGGTCAATAGTTTTATCATTTTTTATGATTTGTCTTCCAAATAGTGCAATCACCGGTTCATAACAGGACTGCCCCGGCTCCATCACCAGATGCCCGATCTCATCTGCTTTCATCACATATGCCTGATACTTTTCTTCAAGAAAATCAAGCACTGTACTTTTTCCGGCACCCACTCCGCCGGTAATTCCTATTGTTATCATCATCACTTCGCCTCATACCAGTTATTACCCTGATGCATATCGACTTCCAGTTCTACGGAAAGCTTTGCAGCACCTTTCATCTCTTCTTCAAGAATAGCAGAAACCTGCGGGATTTCCTCTTTACAGGTCTCTATCAGAAGTTCATCGTGTACCTGAAGTACAAGACGGGATTTAAGATTCTCATCCTTTAATCGTCTGTACACACGGTTCATTGCAATTTTAATGATATCCGCCGCAGTTCCCTGTATTGGAGAGTTCATGGCTACTCGCTCCCCAAAAGACCTCTGCATAAAATTACCGGATTTCAGTTCCGGGATCGGCCTGCGTCTGCCAAACATGGTAGTCACATATCCTTTTTCTTTTCCCTCTTCCACCAGTCCGTCAAGAAATCCTTTGATCTTTGGATACGTTTCAAAATATCTTTCAATATATTCGGCTGCTTCTTTTCGTGTGATACTTAAATCCTGGCTGAGTCCAAAGGAACTGATCCCATAAACGATTCCAAAATTTACTGCCTTGGCATTTCTCCTCTGCAGATCTGTCACCTCATCAAAGGGCACATGGAATACCTCTGATGCTGTATGTCTGTGGATATCCTGGGCTTCTTTATATGCCTGGATCAGTTTCTCATCCCCTGACATATGCGCCAGAACGCGAAGCTCGATCTGGGAATAGTCCGCATCCAGAAATACATATCCCTCTTCCGGAACAAATACCTTACGGATCAGTCTTCCAAGCGCCATTCTTACAGGGATATTCTGAAGATTCGGCTCTGTGCTGCTGATCCTTCCTGTTGCTGTAATTGTCTGGTTAAAAGTAGAATGAATCCTGCCGTCCTCTGCGATCTCACCAACAAGCCCGTCTGCATAAGTAGATTTCAGTTTCGCAAGCTGACGGTACTCCAGAATATCCTTTACAATGGGATACTCCGGTGCAAGCTTTTCCAAAATATCTGCCGCTGTGGAATAACCTGTCTTTGTTTTCTTTCCACCCTTAAGGCCAAGCTTTTCAAACAGGATCACTCCCATCTGTTTCGGAGAATTGATATTAAACTCTTCCCCTGCCTGCTGCCAGATCTGCTTCTCCAGTTCTCCAATACGTACACTTAGTTTCTCACCGTAGCTTTTCAGTTCTTCACTCTTCACGCTGATTCCCCATTTTTCCATGGAATCAAGAGTAAAGATCAGCGGAAGCTCAATCTGTGTATATACATTCCACATACCTGTATCACGCAGTGCTTCACACATGGGTTTCCGGCAGGCAAGTGCTGTATAGGCCATGTAGCAGGCCCATGCTGCAAGCCCCTCTGCACTCTCCTCCCATGCTTTTTCCACTGTTTTCTTTCCAAGAAGTTCCTCTCTTGCAGGCAGGATACGACCATTCAGATATTCCTTTGCCATATCATCGTAAGTATAGGAGGATTTCAGAGGATTCAGCAGATATGCAGCCACACCTGCATCAAATACAGCCATCGGATCATCAGATTTTATATGCTTGAGTAATGCCTTTACATCCAATGCACATACACATTTTTTATCATATTTCAGAGTACCGTCTGTATTGACATCAGATATCTCATTTTCCGGATCCTTCTTCACATCATCTGTATTAGATTTCATAATATTCTCTGTGTTGGATTCAGATACTTTATGAAGGAGCCCTTCCAATTTTCCGCAGAGATAACCTTCTGTGATCATCCCTTCTACAGGAATATAATAAATTTCCTCTTCATTCAGCGCAAGTCCTGCACCAAATACTCTGCCATTCTCTGTAACCAGAGAAACACCCGCTGTCTTTCCTGCTTCCGCTTTCGCAAACAGCGCTTCACAGCCTGCCAGGTCTGCACATGTGAAAAACTCCTGTTCCAGCGTATCTTCCTGTACTGCCGCAGAGTCAAAACGGTTAAGCAGATTCTTAAATTCCAGCTGTCTGCAGAGAAGGAAAGCTTCTTTTGTATAAAGATTTCCCAGTTTTGCCTTTTCATACGAAAACTCTATGGGACTGTCCGTACAGATCGTAGCCAGAGCCTTGCTCATCTGCGCCATATCATAATGTTCTCTCATTGATTCCCTGGCTCTGTTTGGCTTCAGCTCTTCCAAATGTTCATGAGCATTCTCAATACTTCCATACTCCACAATAATCTTTGTGGCAGTCTTCTCACCTACTCCCGGGATTCCCGGAATATTGTCAGCACTGTCACCCATCAGCGCCTTTAACTCAATGATCTGGGGAGGTGTCACCTGATATTTCTCGATCACCTGCTGTGCATGATAATCCTCTATGGTGGTCTTGCCCCTTACAGTCTTCGGCAAACGGATCATAACCTTATCTGTCGCAAGCTGAAGCAGATCTCTGTCACCGGAAAGGATTGTCGCATCCATTCCTGCCGCTTCGCTTTTCCTGGCCAGAGTTCCCAGAATATCATCCGCTTCGTAGCCTTCTTTTGTCACAACATTCACACCCATTGCAGTAAGCATTTCTTTAATCAGCGGTACCTGCTCTCTCAGTTCTTCAGGCATGGGTTTACGTGTTCCCTTGTATGCTTCAAACATCTTATGGCGGAAAGTCGGTGCCTTCAGGTCAAATGCCACTGTCAGATACTGAGGCTTCTCTTCCTCGATCGTCCGAAGAAGGATATTCAGGAAACCATATACTGCCCCTGTGTGTTTTCCTTCTGAATTTGTAAGATCCGGCAGACCATAAAAAGCTCTGTTCAGAATACTGTGTCCGTCAATCAGTAATATTTTTTCGCTCATAAAATCCTCCAGTGTCTTTATAGAATGTAATTTGTCTCCATCATTACAAAAATCAATATTGCCGCAATCGTAGCGATCAGAAGGCATATACTTACTCCAAACATCAGCCAACTGGCTTTCTTCTTGCGGATATATCTTCTGGATTTCCGGATATCCTGTTCCAGCAGTTTTTTGAAATCCAGAACCGAATCGCTGCTGTCATCATCAAGCTGCTGTGTTACCTCATGTACAATAAAATATGTTTCCAGTTCATCATAACAGGAAGAACAATTCTGTACATGATCGAGAAACTCTTCCAGTTCATTTAGTGGAAGATCATGTTTAATATAACTACTCACCATTCCTTCTGCAGTTCGGCAATCCATCTTCATTCCCTTCTTTCTTCCAAAAAACATCCAGGATGCTGCGTTCACTATTACGAATTATAACCGAACCGGAGTTAATTGGCAAGGAAAAGCAGCAGAAGCTCAAATCGCCTCTGCTGCTTTCATTGCTGTTCACTCAGTTTTCAGTGACATAACCAAATTTCCGGATTGCCTGTGGCAATGGACTTTTGGCTTGTATATCTTGAGAAAATATCACTTCTGCAAATTCACTTTCCCGGAAGATGTATCTGCATCAGCTTCTGTACTGTTTTCGGATTCTGCATTGTTCTCAGACTCTGTATTACTTTCAGATTCTGCCACTACAGTGGGAACCTGTACAGGTGCATTCAGGATCTTCATAAATTCCTCACCTGTAATTGTCTCATGCTCATACAGATATTTTGCAAGTTCATGGAGCTTTCCGATATTGTCCTGAAGGATTTTCAGTGCTTTCTGGTGTTCCATCCTGACAAGCTCCACAACCTTCTTATCCAGAAGAGTCTGTGTCTCAAAAGAACAGCTTAAGCTGGAGTCTCCGCCCAGATACTGATTTGTCACATTCTCCATGGCAACCATATCGAAGTCTTCACTCATACCATATCTGGAGATCATTGCTCTTGCAAGCTTAGTCGCCTGTTCGATATCATTGGATGCTCCGGTTGTAATAGAGTGGAAGATCAGTTCCTCAGCGGCACGACCGCCTGTAAAGGTCGCTATCTTATTTGCAAGTTCTTCCTTTGTCATCAGATAATGATCTCCGTCATCCACCTGCATGGTATATCCGAGTGCTCCTGATGTACGCGGAATAATAGTGATCTTGTGGACCGGTGCAGATTCGGTCTGCTTTGCTGCAACCAGCGCATGTCCGATTTCATGATAAGCAACTATCAGTTTTTCTTTATTGGAAAGAACTCTGTTCTTCTTCTGATATCCTGCGATAACTACCTCGATACTCTCCTCAAAATCTGCCTGAGTGGCAAATTTTCTGCCGTCACGTACTGCACGAAGTGCTGCTTCATTGACAATATTTGCAAGTTCTGCACCGGAAGCTCCGGCTGCAGCTTTCGCAATCTCATCAAAACGTACGGAATCTGCAATCTTAATCTTCTTTGCATGGACTTTAAGGATTTCCTCACGTCCTTTTAAATCCGGAAGTTCAACAGGAATACGTCTGTCAAAACGTCCGGGACGAAGAAGTGCGGGATCAAGGGAATCCGGTCTGTTGGTTGCCGCAAGGATCACAACACCTTTGGAACCGTCAAAACCATCCATCTCTGTAAGCAGCTGGTTCAGAGTCTGCTCGCGCTCATCATTGCCGCCTGTAAATCCGGCACCATCACGTTTCTTGCCAATTGTGTCGATCTCATCGATAAATACAATACATGGAGCTTTCTCATTCGCCTGTTTGAAAAGATCACGCACCTTGGCAGCGCCCATACCAACAAACATTTCCACGAATTCAGAACCGGAAATGGAGAAGAACGGAACTTCCGCTTCACCGGCTACCGCTTTTGCAAGAAGTGTTTTACCTGTACCCGGAGGGCCTACAAGAAGGGCTCCTTTCGGCATAGATGCACCGATTTCTCTGTATTTCTGCGGGTTATGAAGATAATCTACGATTTCTGTCAGAAGATCCTTGGCTTCGTCCTCTCCCGCTACATCTGAGAATTTGATTCCCGTAGATGATTTCACATATACTTTCGCATTACTCTTTCCAAATGACATTGCCCCACCGGGACCTCCGCCCATGGAACTCATCATCTTCTTGCTGAGCCACCTTCCAAGAAGGATAAAGATGGCAATCGGCAGTACATATCCTGCGATCAGACTGATCCAGATAGATGTCTGCTGTGGTGCTGCTGCACCGAACTTGACATTTGCATCATGCAAACGGTCTACAAGGTCAGGATCATTCATCTTGACAGTTCTGAAATAACCCTCCTGTCCGTCACTCTCTGCTACATAATAAATATAATCATCCTGAATTTCTACTGTCTTAACGTAATCCTTCTCTACTCCTGTCAGGAAAGTACTGTAATCAGTCGTCTGTACCTTTCGTCCCTCAATTGCAGGAAGTAACAGCACATTCAGAAGAATGATAATAACTGCCGCAATGATATAATATACATAAAGCGGTTTTCTGCCAGGCTTTTTATTATCAAGGTTCATTGGCTTTTCCTCCATTTCGTTTTGTTATGATGTACCATATCACTTATTCATCTCTTTTTCAAGAAAAGCGAGATAAATTTCATAAAGATTTTAGAATTATCTGAACTGTTCAATACGGCAAATAAAAAAAAGCGAAAACCTTCACAAACAAAGGCTTCGCTTACTTTTTAATGCCGGCAGTGGGACTTGAACCCACACGTGGTTGCCCACAACAGATTTTGAGTCTGCCTCGTCTGCCATTCCGACATGCCGGCATTGAAACGAGTATTATCATATCACGTTTTTGTCGAAATGGCAAGGGCATTTTTGAGTTTTTTTTAATATTTCACAAACCTCGTTTTAGAATACACACTACTTGCCTTGATCAGTTTCTGATATCTGGCAAACAGCTTCTCAGGAAGTCTGATAGTTACGGTTTTGTTGACCGCAAAAGCTTTTTTTCCAACGTAGTTCAGTGCTGTACTGTTGATTCTGATCACTTTGACTGCCGGGCACTGGTAAAAAGCTCTGGCATCTATATGTCTGACACTGGCAGGAAGTATAAAATTTCGCAGTTTTGTACACTGTGCAAATGCGTTGCTGCCAATTCTTTTTACTCTGCTGCCAAATCTTATGTTCCGCAGATTCGGACACTGGCTGAACGCATATTTTCCAATCGTTGTTACATTATTTCCAAAAATAACATCTGTAATTTCTTTGTTCCCGCTGAAGGCATTCTTGTCAATTGTAGTTACTTTATAAACTTTATCATTGATCACAACTGTAGCCGGAATCTGTATCACATTATATTCCGCAGCAAGACCTGTAACGCTTACTTCTCTTTCATTTAAAATCTTATAGCCAATTCCACCTATCAGGTACTTATAGCTTCCACCCTGTTCAGTTAACGGAGCTGCATTGAACTGATATCTCACAGGTTGTACAATATCGTTTTTCTCCCATATACCTCCTGTATATTCTTCTCTCTGGAAAAAGACATATATATTGTATGCACGTTCCACCTTTGTATAAATACCCTTTGCAGAACCGATTTCCCATTTCCTGTGAATATCGCTTTCCTGCGGTTTGAGAGAAAGACTCCAGTATAATGGTGTCCATCTGACATCTCCCTCAACAGGATTCGTATTCTGCGTTCCGGCACCGGTCACATTAAATTTATAGTAAGTGTTGGGATAGAAAACCAAAGGTTTGTCAAGTCCTTCAACGACACTGTCATTTGCACTTACCCCTTTGCTTTCATCTGTGTCTGTTGAAGTTTCCTCTCCGGCTGCCCAGATGAAATTCTGTGTATCTGCTCCATCCTGAAATTCCGCTGCACCGGCCGTACTAACCGGAACTGCTGCCAGAACACCTGCCAGCACCATAGCTGCTATTTTTTTCATTACTCTCTCCTCCTCTTTTTCAGCAGTATATAAAATATATACAACTGTTCAGTCCTTTCTTATAGCAATAGTGAACTGTTAAATACTTACGACATTTGTGTTACTGTTCTGCTTACAATTTATATCTACATCTTGTATTTTACTTATTTTTCTGCTAAATGTCTACCTTGATTTTCTGCTAATCTTGTCGTATTTTTGCTACTGTTCACACATCACTATCCCGCGAGGTGTTTTGGCATGAATATGCCAAAATCCCGAGACATACAAGCCAAAATTCCATTGCCGCAGGCAATCTGGAATGAATTTTGGCTAAGTTACTGTGAACGGAGTGAACAGTAACTTATTTTTACTTCATCTGTATTCCACCTCTCATACGTGATATAATCCGCACCCATTTTCCTGAAAATGTCTACCATATCCTCATTCCGGCAAAGCCATACGGATATGCGGATTCCATTCTGATGAGCATTGTTGATATCATTCATACTGATATTTTTATACTCTGCACTTATGTCCAGATCATATTTCTTACACTGCTGTATCATAGAAGCATTCATGCGCACTGTACGGATCCACTGCATTTTTCCTGTAAATCCCATCTCACGCAGTTTACCAAGTGTTTCTATGCGAAAACAGATGAGTACCGGCTCTTTCTGTGATTCAGTCAGAAGCTGCATGAACAAATTCATGGCTTCTTCCGTACGGATTGACTTTATTTCAATCACCGGCGTCACAGAGTACTTATTGCAGCATGCAATATACTGTTCCAGTGTAGGAATAAGATTATCCGGATACTGTGAAGCATTTCTTCCATTTATAATCGGATACTGCTTTATCTCCTCATAAGTCATCTCTGAAATAAGCCTGTCCTCCCCGCACATCCGCAGCAAAGAATCATCATGAGAGACAACCAGAACTCCATCTGCGGTCTCTCTCACATCTGTCTCCACAAACTCCGCCCCATTGCGTCCTGCCATCTCAAAGGCAGGCACGGAATTCTCAGGTGCTTCTGTCTGTTCACCTCTGTGCAAAATATAATGAGTAACTCCATCCAGGGGTTTCCGGAACTTTTCTTCATCTTCCGGTGCAGGTGTGATTTTCGGAGTTGGCGTGACCGTTACCGTCGGCTCCGGGGTCACAGATGGTGCTGGTTCATCCGGCGTCAGTGTAGGCGTAATTTCCGGAGTTTCTGACGCTGCCGGCAGGATGATCACTTCTATCTCTGATACATATCTGTCAGTACCATAAGAAACACTGGTGATTTTGACATTTCCCGCCTTTTTTGCAGTAACTTTTCCTTTCTTTGATACAGTTGCCACCGTTTTATCAGAAGAAGTATAAGTCAGCCTTTTTCCATACTTCTGCGGCTCCAGAATAATTGTCTTTCCTGCCGTTACTTTCACCTGTTTTTTGTATTTCTTAAAAAGAACTGTTTCCGTTTTATTACAGACAAAAACCTCGCAGTTTACTTTCAGTCCACTCATCTGTGCTGTGATCGTTGCATGTCCGGGCTTTAAACCATATATCCTGCCATTTATAACCTTTACACATTTTGAGTTACTGCTGGTCCATTTAAACTTCTTTGGACTCACTTTTGTATCATGATTCAGGATCTTTACTGTATAAGTGGCACCGGTCTTTACAACCACCTCAGATTTATGCACTCGATATTCGTCTGCTGCATAGGTATTATCTGCCACAGATATTATACTGGTAAAACCTGTAATTATAAGCACAATAGCAAATATGACAGACCTTACAGTCTGCATGCCTGTTCTTTTGTCTCTGTATTCTTTTTTCTTATCTCCCATTATTCTATCTCTCATCTCTCATATGCCATTCCTGATCTGCTGCTTTTATTTCCGGTATGTTCTTAAACACTTCACAATTCTGATCACATTCGTCTCTGATGCAGGGACAGACCATCTTTACTTTTTTAAAATGTCCGGGAACACCCTCATATTGTACACTCCACAGACCATTGTAATGCAGCTGTTTACACATTCCTGTTTCATATTCATATTTAATCATACGTCTACCTCCGAACAGACAAAATTTTTACAGTACATTCTTCTGAAACCACTGTTTCTCCATACAAAACGAAAGGCACTAACCTTCCAGCATCATGCACAGATCAGTACCTTTCTTTTTGTGTGTTTTTATGTCCTATCTGCCCCGGCAATACCACAGGACAGTAAATCACAGAATAATCACAACATTATTCCATATCTTCCAGTAATTTCTCATAAATCGGGAAGCAGTCAAATGTTGCGAAATAATCCTTCGGTGTCTCGGCACGGCGGATCATCTCGAAACTTCCATCTTCATGGAGAAGGATCTCAGAAGATTTGAGTTTACCATTGTAGTTATATCCCATGGCAAAACCATGAGCTCCTGTATCATGGATCACAAGAAGATCTCCCATATCAACCTTCGGAAGATAGCGGTCAATTGCAAACTTATCATTGTTTTCGCAGAGAGAACCTGTCACATCATACATATGATCACATGGCTGGTCTTCTTTTCCCATAACAGTGATATGATGGTATGCGCCATACATTGCCGGACGCATCAGGTTTACAGCACACGCATCCACACCAATATATTCTTTATGAGTATGCTTCTCATGGATTGCCTTAGTTACCAGGCAGCCATACGGCCCCATCATGAAACGTCCCATCTCTGTATAGATTGCAACATCACCCATTCCGGCCGGAACAAGTACTTCTTCGTATACTTTGCGGACACCCTCACCGATCTCTCTGATATCATTCGGAGTCTGATCTGGTTTGTAAGCGATTCCAACACCACCGGAAAGGTTGATAAACTTCACATGAGCGCCTGTCTCCTTCTGAAGTTTCACTGCCATTTCAAACATCTCTTTCGCCAGCATCGGATAATACTCATTTGTCACAGTATTGCTTGCAAGGAATGCATGGATACCGAATTCCTCGGCACCTTTTTCCTTCAGGATCTTGAATGCTTCAAAAATCTGCTCTGTTGTCATACCATATTTGGCATCTCCGGGGTTGTCCATAATATCGTTGCTGATCTTAAACACTCCGCCCGGATTATAACGACAGCTGATCACCTTCGGAATATATCCTACGGCTCTTTCTACGCTCTCGATATGTGTGATATCATCAAGATTGATGATCCCGCCGATTTCATTTGCATATTTGAATTCTTCTTCCGGTGTATCATTGGAAGAAAACATGATATCTCCCTCTTTGCATCCGATTGCTTTGGACATCATCAGCTCTGTCATGGAAGAACAGTCACAGCCACAGCCATACTCCTGAAGGATCTGGATCAGAAATGGATTTGGAGTTGCCTTCACAGCAAAGAATTCTTTGAAGCCCTTATTCCATGCAAATGCTTCTTTCACTGCCTTTGCATTCTCGCGGATACCTTTTTCATCATAAAGATGGAAAGGTGTAGGAAACTGCGCAGTGATTTCCTGAAGTTTATCCAGGGTGACAAATGGTACTTTTTTCATAATAATCTTTTCTCCTCTTACTTCTTGTGTATATGTGTATATAAATGATCCTGACAGTACTCGTAGTTTCCGTTACATTTAGAACAGAAACGGAATTCCAGATTCGGATCATCTTTCTCTGTACGGCCACAGACTGCACATTTGTGCTTCGTCACTTCCCCTGACTTGCTGCCACCCGGGAAGGGAACGGTCTTACTTTCTCCCATTGCTCTCTTAAACTGATTTCTGCGATGGATTTCCTTCGGATTGTATCTGTTAAGATTTCTTGTACCAAGGAAGAAAATAATAAAGTTCAGTAAGGATGCGATGATTGGCAGTGCCATAAACCATGCTCCTCCCATAAAATATCTGACAATATCATATACCACAAGAGCAGCATATACAATCGCCATCCACTTCATCTTGATCGGGATTACAAAGTACAGTAAAACCTTCATATCCGGATATGTCAGCGCATATGCCAGAAAAATAGATAAACTGATATAATACGTTGAAAACTGTGATCCATTCAGATAAGCATCTAACACTCCACCTGTGATAAAATACAAAATAAACGCAGAAATTACTGTAAAAATCATTCCAGATAAAATATATACAGTAAATCTGAATGATCCCCATGTACGTTCCAGCGATGCACTGATCGGATAATAAAAGAACAATATCGCAATCACAAACCATAAAGCAGATGACGTACTCGGCGGATAAATAATCCATGTAACAAGTCTCCATATCTGACCATGCAGGATTTCAGAGACATTCAAACTCAACATGGAAAGAGCCCCCGGATTAATATACATCAATGCATATCCCAGTACATAACTTACAATAATATAAATCGTAAGATTCTCAATCCCGCGATTTCCAAATTTTCGTTCCAGTTTGTCAATAAATTTCATAAATCTCCTTTTCTCACAAAATACTATTCGTTCTTTCGTTACAGCGGATATCCACAATCTGCTTTCTCTGCGTAATTCTGCACCGAATAACTGCCTCTCAGTTCAGACACAAAATCAGAAAAACTTCTTCCTGGAAAGAAATATCGCTGCAATGATACTTGCCACTACAGAAAGGATGATAACGATAAGAAATCCCCATGGTGTTCTGGAAAACGGCATTCCCGCAGCACTCAGGTTCATACCATACGCACTGAAAACAATAGTCGGAATACTCATAACAATGGTAATAACAGCCAGAACCTTCATGACAATGTTCAGGTTATTGGAAATAACTGACGCAAAAGTTCCCATCATACTGCTGAGGATACCGCTGTAAATATTAGCCATCTCAATGGCCTGCTTGTTCTCAATGATAACATCCTCCAGAAGCTCTGTATCCTCCGGATATTTCTTGATACTCTCCACCTTCAGAAGTTTCTCCAGAACCATCTCATTGGAACGCAGAGATGTGGTAAAGTATACCAGTGATTTCTCCAGTTCCAGAAGTTCCATCAATTCCTGATTTCTTGTAGACAGATGAAGTTTCTCCTCAATCTGCTCGCTCTTCTTATCTATAATACGCAGATATCTCAGATACATGCTGGCATTACGGTACAAAATCTGCAGAATAAATCTGGTTTTCATATAGGTAAAAAAGTTTCTTACCCTGCCTTCCATAAATCTTGTCAGAACCTGTGTGTCTTCCAGACATACAGTAAAGATCATCTTCTGAGTCACGATAATACCAAGAGGAATGGTCACATACCAGTCCTTCTCGTTACGTTCTTCAATCGCAGGTACATCTGCAAGGATAAGGGTATAATTGTCCTCCACTTCTATACGGGAACGCTCTTCCTCATCCAAAGGTGCGCGCAAATCGTCCACCTCTATCCCAAACTGCTCGGAAATTTCAAAAATTTCTGTTGCCGTAGGATTCGTCAGTGCAATCCAACAGCCCTCCTGTGGTTCCTGTATTTCATGGATAGCGCCATCGATTGTCTTAAAAATCCTTACCACGATCCACACTTCCCTTCTTTTTCTCGATTTCCCCTCAATAGATTGTTACTGTTTACTCTGTTCTCAGTAACAATAAATCTGCAACTATTCAGAGTTTCTGCAAGAGATTACTGAACAGTTACGTTTACTCTTTATTTTCACAAAGACTCAAACATCATTATAATTTGAACATGAATTTTTGTCAATTCCAATGCTTTCGGTTTACAAAACTTTTACACTTCGCTATAATAAAGTAGTATTTATTTATAAAAGTCCCGTAAAGTGGGGCGTACAGATTGTGGGAATGATTTTCTAAACACGCTCTAACTACGGCAACTGAATTCAGGTGAAATATCCCGCAAAGTGGGGCGTGCAGATTGTGGGAATGATTTTCCAGACACGCTCTAATACAATAACAGGAAAGGATACAAATCATATGAGCCAGTCATCATTTGGAAATAAATTTAAGGTAACCACCTGGGGGGAATCCCACGGAAAAGCTCTCGGAGCTGTGATAGACGGATGCCCGGCAGGCCTTCCTCTCTGTGAAGAGGACATTCAGAAATTCCTCGACAGAAGGAAACCCGGACAGAGCAGATACACCACCGCCCGTAAAGAGGGAGATCTGGTAGAAATCCTCTCAGGTGTCTTTGAGGGCAAAACCACCGGAACTCCAATTTCTCTGATGGTAAGAAATACAGATCAGCGCTCCAGAGACTACGGAAATATCGCATACTCCTATCGTCCCGGACATGCAGACTATACTTTTGACCAAAAATACGGATTCCGCGACTACAGAGGCGGTGGACGTTCTTCAGGGCGGGAAACCATCGGAAGAGTTGCAGCAGGTGCCATTGCTTCTAAAATATTAGAAGAACTTGGCATTTCAATCTGCACCTATACCCGATCTATCGGACCTGTTGAAATTTCTTCTTTTAATAAAGAAGAAATCCATCAGAATGCATTTTATATGCCGGACGCACAGGCAGCAGTGAAGGCCGGTGAATATCTGGAAGAATGTATGAAGAATCAGGACAGTGCAGGCGGCGTGATCGAATGTCGTATTACCGGAACACCTGCCGGACTTGGCGAGCCTGTCTTTGACAAGCTCAGTGCTCTTCTTGCCCACGCCCTGATGTCCATCGGTGCAGTCAAGGCTGTTGAAATCGGTGACGGCATTGCAGTGACTTCCTCAAACGGTTCCACTGACAATGATGGATTCACAGTCAAAGACGGTGAAATCATCAAAACCTCCAACCACGCAGGCGGAATCATGGGAGGAATCAGTGACGGCAGTGAAATCATACTTCGTGCCCATATCAAGCCAACCCCATCCATCAGCCAGCCGCAGCAGACCGTAACCAAAGATAAAGAACCTCTTTCTCTGGAAATCCATGGCCGACATGATCCGGTCATTGTCCCAAGAGCAGTGGTTGTGGTAGAATCTATGGCAGCAATCACACTGGCGGATGCGCTCTTTGTCAATATGAGTTCCCAGATGGATAAGGTTCGGGATTTTTATCGGAAATAATTCCAATTAATCCACGCAAAAATACCTTCACTTGAATTCTGAGCTGATCTCAGTTTCAAATGAAGGTATTTTATTATCTGCCTATATTGCTGATTCTATGTAACGAATCTGTTATTCTTCCGGAACCGGCCAGATTCTGATACAGTTTGGCTCTGTAATCTTAATCGGCTTACCGTTCATCACAATAATATTCTTCTCATAATCCACTGTAAAAGTAGTCAGTGTATTACTTGCATGATTAGCCAGCACCAGATGCTTATCATCCGGTAAAAGTACCAGATCTTTCGGATATTCACCACTGATCGGAAGTGTAAACTTCCTTGTCAGCATACCAGTCTCCTCATCACGCTCAAACATGGAAACTGTATCCTCACCTGCTGTTGTACAGAAAAGATGCTTGCCATCATTTGCAAGAGAAAGACCGGACGCTGCATTATGTGTATCATGAACATCCTTCTTCGCACTTGTCTCAATCGTCTGGATCAGTTCAAACGCCGGAACCTTACCGCTTCCATCATATTTGTAAGCCCTGATCTCATTACTGAGTTCAAAGAGAATATAAGCAAACTTACCATCATCGCTAAAACGAATGATACGCGGGCCGCTCTCTCTCGGACATCTCAGGATGTCTACCAGTTCCAGCTTATTGCGCAATTTGTTGACACGGTAAATCTTCACCTGATCAATTCCGTTATCTACTGCACAGAGATATTTATTATCCGGAGTCGGACGAACACAGTTCACATGGGGACGGAAGTTACGCTCTGCAACACTTCCGAGTCCTGTATGGAATACGCCATCCATCAGGCTTCCAAGTCTGCCGTCCTTATGAGTATGTACAACAGTCACCTTACCGTCATGATATCCGGCAACATAAAGATACTTACCGTCAACATCTGTAGAAAGGAAACAGCCTCTCATTCCATCAATATTTACACTGTTGATACGTGACAGATCACCATTTTTATCACGTTTAAATACTGCAACACCCTCATCCTCGATAGAATAAAGATACTTACCATTCTTTGAAACAGCCATGTGGGATGCATTACTTACTTCAACACTGCTGCGTTCTGTAAGAGTGCCATTCTCAACATCAACATCATAAACATGGATTCCCTGTCTGGAAGAGCCATGTGTATAAGAACCCACATAAGCTACATATTTCTTTTCACTCATAATGCTTTTTTCCTCCTGCTGTCCTGAAGTTTATTTATCATCGCTCACTCTGTTCCCGTCTGCTGTCAGCGAGCAATAATATTTTCGTCCCGATATTGCCGGACGATGTCATACGATAAGGTGATTATAGCACATTTTCCTAATCAGAACAAGATTACGGAACTCAGTTTTATGTATTTTTTCCAGTTCATGGGTTACTGTCGTTACTGTTCACATACAAGCCAAAATTCTATTGCCGCAGGCAATCTGGAATGAATTTGGGCTAAGTTCTATACCGGATAAGCGCTCTGCTGTTTATTTGGTAAAATAATTTCTGACAGCCTCCAGTGTCTGGTCTATGATCTCATCTGTATGGGCAACAGATAAAAACATTGCCTCAAACTGTGACGGAGCCATATGGATTCCCTGCGCAAGCATTCCCTTGAAATATTCAGAGAAAGCTTTTGTATCTGAAGATTTGGCTGATGTATAATCCACAACCTCCTGCTCTGTAAAGAACAGGCTTCCCAGGGAAGATACGTAATTGATATGGTAAGGCAGATTTTTCTCTGCCAGGATTTTCTCCATACCGCCATAGAGACGTTTTCCTTTTTCCTCCAGATCTTTATAGATTCCCTGGTGTTCATAGAGATATTTTAACTGTGTCAGTCCTGCTGCCATTGCAATAGGATTTCCGCTTAAGGTACCGGCCTGGTAAACCTTTCCCACAGGGGAAACCAGTTCCATAATCTCTCTGCGTCCGCCGTATGCGCCTACCGGCATACCTGCACCGATGATCTTACCATAGGTAACCAGATCAGGGGTCACGCCAAAATATTCTGCAGCACCGCCAAAAGCCAGACGGAAACCAGTGATAACCTCGTCAAAGATCAGAAGGGCGCCGTACTCATCGCAGAGCTTTCTCAGACCTTCCAGGAACCCCTTTTTCGGAGGAACCACACCCATATTGGCGCCTACAGCTTCCACGATAACAGCAGCAGTCTGTCCGTCAGCCTGCTCCATCAGTGCACGTACACTGTCCAGATCATTATAAACAGCAGTCATGGTATCCTCTGTGCATCCCTTAGGCACACCGGCACTGTCCGGAACACCGCTTGTCATCACACCGGAGCCTGCACTTACCAGCATGGCATCACTGTGTCCATGATAGCATCCTGCAAATTTAATGATCTTATTCTTTCCTGTAAATCCTCTGGCAACACGGACTGCACTCATAACAGCCTCTGTACCGGAATTTACCATACGCACCATATCCACATGTGGAATATGGTCACAGATGAATTCAGCCATCTCCACTTCGATTGCAGTTGCACATCCGAAGCTGAGGCCCTTTTCACATGCCTTCAGTACACTTTCTTTTACTTCCGGAAAATTATGGCCCAGAATCATAGGTCCCCAGGAATCGATATAATCCACATATTCTTTTCCATCAACATCATAAATATGGCATCCGTCTGCGCGGTCGATAAATCTCGGTGCAATACCGATTGCGCCATAGGCACGTACAGGACTGTTTACTCCTCCCGGAATCACCTTTACCGCTCTGTCAAATAATTCTTCTGATAAACCCATCAGCCGATTCTCCCTTCATCCATGCATTTTGCAAGTTCTTTTGCATAATAAGTAAGATAGATCTGGGCACCTGCACGGTATGCACTGACTGCCATCTCACACATAATACATTCTTCATCGATCCATCCCATCTTTGCAGCTGCTTTCACCATTGCATATTCACCGCTTACACTGTATGTTGCAACCGGCACATTTACAGCCTTTGATACCTCAGAGACCATATCCAGATAAGACATGGCAGGTTTTACCATAATGATATCTGCGCCCTCTTCCACATCCGTAAGAGCTTCCTTCATTCCTTCTCTTCTGTTATGGAAATCCATCTGGTAGCTCTTTCTGTCACCAAAAGACGGTGCAGAACCTGCTGCATCACGGAATGGTCCGTAGAAAGCAGATGCATATTTTACTGCATAGGACATGATCGGTGCTCCATAATGTCCGTTCGCATCAAGAGCCTCACGGATAGCACGTACACGTCCGTCCATCATATCAGAGGGAGCTACCATATCTGCGCCTGCCTCTACATGGGAAACAGCTGTTTTAGCCAGTAATTCCAGTGTTGCATCATTATTTACATCATGACCGCAGAGCACTCCGCAATGTCCGTGTGAAGTGTACTCACACATACATACATCTGTGATATAGTACATGTCCGGGAACTGTTTCTTTGCTTCTCTCAGGGCTTTCTGTACGATTCCGTTGGGGTCGTACGCACCGCTTCCCACCTCATCCTTGTGATCCGGGATGCCGAACAGCATAATGCTGTTTACTCCTGCATTCTGCAGACGTTCCAGTTCAAAAGGAAGACGGTCTACACTGTAGCGGAACTGTCCTTCCATAGAAGGGATCTCTTCTTCAATTCCTGTTCCCTCTTTTACAAATAAGGGATAGATAAGGGAAGACTTGTCCATTCTTGTCTCTCTTACCATTTTTCTTAAATTTTCACTGCCTCTTAATCTTCTTGGTCTCTGAATTAAATCCATGTCTTTTTGCTCCTTTTATCAACAATTCTCATAACTGTTCCATTTTTTGCAGAATAGTTATCAGTTTTCCTGTTTCATCTCTTCCACAAGCTCTATGAGACTTTCGATGGTAGCCTTCTTTGCCATGCGGGTCTGCATACCATAAGCATCTGCTGCAGCTTTGGTCTGTTTTCCGATACAGGCGGCTTTTACCTTCGTATAGTCCAGTCCCTTTGTGCCTTCCACAAAGCCCTTTACAGTGGATGCACTGGTAAATACTACACAGTCCACACTTCCTGTCTCCAGCTCTTTCTTCTCATCGATCAGCCTGCTCTTTTCATAACAGGTTGTGTAAGTAGCAATGTCATCTACCTTCGCACCTGTCTGCTCCAGCAATTCTGTCAGCTTTTTATTTCCGGCTTCGGCTCTTGGGATCAGGATTTTTTCATTTCCCTGAAGTTGTTTTGCAAGCTCTGCCCCAAGAGTATCTCCATCATACACACCTGGCACAAAATCAGCCAGCAGGTGATGCTCTTTCAGCTTTTTCTTCGTTCCTTCACCGATCACTGCGATCTTCGCCTGTCCCAGGCTGCGCACATCCATCTCTTTTCTGTCCATCTCGTCAAAAAAGATCTCCACACCTGCAGGGCTTGTAAAAATGATCCACTGATAAGTATCCAGTTTCTCAAATGCCTCATACAGTCTGCCATTATTCTCAACAGGTACTGTACAGATAGACGGCAGCTCCAGAACCTCGGCACCTTTCTGACGGAGAAGATCTGCTGTCTTTGAAATATGCTGTCTTGGTCTTGTGACCAGAACCTTCCAGCCTGCCAGAGGAAGCTTCTCATACCAGGCAAATTTGTCAGCCAGGGAGCAGACCTTACCCACAACAATAATGGCAGGTGTCTCTATCCCCTGTCTGTCCACCTCTTCCTTGAGGGTACCTACAGTAGCAACCACCCGCTTCTGTCCTGCTGTTGTTCCTTTCTGAAGAACTGCTGCCGGCACATTCGGATCCATTCCGCCTGCAAGAAGCCCTTTGCAGATATCCTCCAGTGCTGCAATTCCCATGAGAAACACCAGTGTTCCCTTTGTCCGGGTCAGTGCCTTAAAATCTATATCATACTCCTGCCCTGCGCGTTTATGTCCTGTAATAATATGTAAGGACGAACAGAAATCCCTGTGTGTCACAGGAATCCCATTGTAAGCAGGAACAGAGATGGGAGATGTCACTCCGGGCACGATCTCATAAGGGATTCCATTCTCAGAAAGAAGTTCCAGTTCCTCCCCGCCTCTTCCAAAGAGAAAGGGATCTCCACCTTTAAGCCTTACCACTTTATTTCCTTTTTCAGCTTCTTCCAGAAGAACCTTATTAATATCCTCCTGCACCATTGTATGGTGATTTGCTCTTTTACCTACATTAATCAGTCTGGCATGCTCCGGGATCTTTGCCAGAACCCCTTCGCCTACCAGACTGTCATATACTACCACATCTGCCTGCTGCAGAACCGCTGCGCCCTTTAATGTAAAAAGCCCGATATCACCCGGTCCCGCACCAACCAGCCAAACCTTGCCAGCTGCCATGTTTCTTCTCCTTTTTGCATCACAAGAATTTTCTTTTTATAAATTTTTTTATCTTCCCTCACAGTCAGATTTCAATTGCTTTGCAAGTGCAATTCCAAGCTTCTCTCCATCCTCTGCTGCACCTCTGATCTGACCTGTAAGCCACTTTCCTGTAGCTTCACTGTAATATAAACCGCGGATAAAGATCTCATCTCCGTCCACCTCTGCAAATGCAGCTACAGGCGAAGAACATCCTCCGTCCAGATATTTTACATATGCGCGCTCTGCAGTTCCTGCAATCCAGGCATCCCTGTCACAATATCCGTCCAGATACCCATAATCCTCACCTTTGCGTCCCTGCACAGCCAGGATTCCCTGACCTGCTGAAGGAATCATCTCATCCGGTGTAAAATATCTGCTGATCCTGCTTTCCAACCCCAGTCGTTTCAGACCTGCCGCTGCCAGGATCAGCCCGGAATACTCTCCTTCATCCAGCTTGCGAAGCCTTGTCTGCAGATTTCCACGGATACTCTTTACCTCCATCTCAGGATACAGCTTTTCTAACTGAAGAGTTCTCCTTAAGCTGGAACATCCCAGAGGTTTATCCGGATCCAGCTCCGCCACTCCCTCAGGAAGCACCAGTACATCTCTTGGATCCTCACGCTTTGAAAAGGCCAGAAGCGGAAGCTCTTTTGGAACCTCCATAGGCATATCCTTAAGACTGTGTACAGACAGATTGCTTTTACCATCCAGCAATGCCCTGTCCAGTTCTTTTACAAACAGTCCTTTTCCGCCCACCTTATCCAAGGTACGATCCAGAATAATATCTCCTGTCGTTTTCATAGTCAGGATATTTACTGTTATTTCAGAGCCGGCATTTTCTTCACGGTTTTTCTGTTCTATGTAGCTTTTTACCATCTCACTCTGGAGAACTGCCAGCTTACTCTCTCTACTTCCAATGATCACCTCAGTCATCATTTTCCTCCTCATTATCATCTTCCTGCGCAACTCTCTCCAGGGCATTTTGAATCTCTTCTCTTATCCTGCGCGCTTTTTTATGGTCCAGACCACTGGCTGTGATTCCCACCACCAGTCCCTCTTCCATATAAATTCCCGGGAAATAAAAATCGCACTGCTCCCTGTCACTGGCTACATTAACATAAACGCCTTCCTGCCTGCAGATCCTGTGGATCTCATCATTTAACTTTCTGTCATTGGTAGCTGCAATCACCATATATGCCATCGCAAAATCTGTACGCTTCACCGGACGTGTGATCAGCTCTACATAGCCGGCTTTGCCAAGCTCCATCATCTCCATGGTGACCTTCGGAGCAATGACTCTGATATTTCTGGTGAATGATAAAAGGGTTTTCACTCGACGGGTTGCAATGTTTCCGCCGCCTACAACCACGATATTCTTATCTGATAAGTCTATAAACATTGGAAAATACGGCTTATTCTTCATATATTTTCTCCAGTCCTGCCACACACTCAAGGAAAATCTCCTGATTCAGACTGTCACGCAGACCAAAGATCAGTTTATTTACTACTTTTCCTGCTGCCGTATCCACTGCATGGACCAGATTCTGCCTGTCATCCTCTTCCATAGGTGTTTTCTTTAATATCTTTGCAATCCTTAAATTCAGGTCATTGACTGCCTCATCTTTAATATCCTGAATTCTTGGGATCAGGTCTCTTCCATCCAGCCATTGGAAAAATTCATCCATCTGCTCTCTTACGATCGCGCCTGCTGCCTCCAGATTTTCCTGAAGTTCTGCAGGAACTTCCTCTATACGGAAGCTGTCCATGTCATAAAGTGTGACCCCCTGGATCTTTCCAACAGATGGCTCTATATCTCTGGGAACTGCTAGATCGATCAGGATCAGGTCATCCTTTGTCCGGATTCCCTGGAATAATTCTTCTCTTAATGTGAAATTCGGACTTGCAGTTGCACTCACTACAAGATCACACTGCGGCACATACTCCATTCTGTCACCGTAATTAATGCGCTTACAGCCCAGCGGAATATTCACAACTCCGCTTCTGTACTGACGGATGGTCACTGTCACATCTGCACCTGCCTCCTGCAAAGCCTGAGCAGCCACCTTACCCATCTCACCGTTACCGATGACCATACAGGTCTTATCCCTGAGAGAATACCCCTTCTCTGCCAGAAATCCGATGGCCTGATGGATCACTGACGGATTTCCATGGGAAAAAGGAACCTCTGTCTTAATTCTCTTTCCTGCTGTGGCAGCCATTCTGAACAGAACCTCCAAAACACCATCTGCCGCAAAATTCTCTCTTGCCAGATTCAGGGCATCCTTCACCTGTGTAAGGATCTGATCCTCCCCTATGATCTGTGATTTCAGACCACTGGTAAGATAAAAAAGATGCTCAACTGCCTCCTGATCCTTACGCTCTACAAAATATTGTCTGTAAGAATCCTCAGTAATTCCCTTTATCCTGCAGAGGCAGTCATAAAGACAGACATCCACCTCATCATCCACACTTGCCCAGACCTCCAGGCGGTTACAGGTGGACAGGATCACGCATCCATATATTCCATTTTGATTCTTTATTTTTTCCATTGCTTCACCGGCATTTTTCTTTGTAAATGCAAATTTCGCACGAATATCCACCGGTGCCATATTATGGTCAATTCCAATCATGGAAATACTCATAACTTCTAACTCTCCTTCGTATTTCACCATTCCTCATTCATTTCATATCAAATCAAATATCCCACTGGCAACAGGGTATTTGATTTGATAAGAAATCCGGACAGCTAAAAAGCGCTGTCAGAGATATCATAATCATTTCCTGTTAAGATGTCAATTGCAAACACGGAAAAAACTCAGCATTAGAGTAAAGGATGTTACTGTTCACATACCACTATCCCGAGACATACAAGCCAAAATTCCATTGCCACAGGCAATCTGGAATGAATTTTGGCTAAGTTACTGTGAGCGGAGTGAACAGTAACTAAAGGATAACGTGACAAGACCTCATTACCGTTCGTTCTGCATCCGGTAATGAGGTCTGAATATTCTGTGTTCACTGTTTGTCTATTCTCATCAGCACCTTACATTTCTTTCTGTAACAGGCGATTCCATATTTTATGATTGTATGAATCCCTTCCTGCTCTAACGCCTCAGTATATCTGATATCTATAATCTGCTGAAGTGCTTTTTCGCACTCTCCCTGAAGATTTCCGTCATCTGCATATTTTACTTCGATCACAATTCCCACATCTTCATCTTCTATACGGATCAGAATATCCCCGAATCCGTCTCCTGATTCCCGATTTGACATTACTGACCAGTTCTCTTTGAATCCCAGAATACCAAGCAGCAATCCATGATAGAAATTTTCTTTCGTTGGTTTCCGGGCAAAGGTATCTCTTATGCTGATCGTTTTTTTCATATATTCTGTAAAAATCAACTCTACTTTTTCCGGATTTTGGTTCAGCAGTGCATCACACAAATCGCTGACTGTTTTTCCATCGTCCTTTACATTTTCTTTGAACATTTTCAAAATATGGTTGGTGATAATATTTCGGATCTCTCTGTTGGGAATAACCAGATTATATCTGTTACCACTGGGTTCCCCTCTCTGTGTCAGATATCCGGTCATAAAAAGTGTGCTCCACAGATTGTCTATGGAAGAATATAATTCCTTATAGGTAAGCTCAAAATTAATTTCTTTCTGGACAATCCCTCCATTTACCAGCTGTTCCAGCTCCATTCTGGTCAGCTTCTGTGGTTTTCCCACACTGTCAATGAAATGACTGATCACACTGTTTCCACTTGTATTCGCCCAGTAATTCTTCGGTTCCAGCCCGGGATCTGCCAGATGATCGCTGCAGAAATTGATCACATCCCATGGACAATAAACATCCACATTTCCAAACCTGTAGCCGTCATACCACTCTTTCACTGTCTCATAATATTTTTCCTGTCCATAATACCGGAGGAGTTCCCTTACTTCCGCATCTGTAAATCCAAATGTTTCATCAAAGCTCTTATCTGTAATGGAATAAACCTTAAAGTTGTTAAGACCTGTAAAAATGCTTTCTTTTGCAATCCGCAGGCATCCTGTCAGCACTGCGAATTTCAGACTGTTGTTGGTTTTTAATGCATTCTCAAATAAATTACGGATCAGCAATACCATTTCATCATAATAGCCATTTTCATTTGCCTTTGCCAGAGGTACGTCATACTCATCGATCAGAACAATTACTTTGCTGCCATAGTGCTTTTCCAGCAATTCTGTCAGTTCACGGATACTGTACACCAGAGAATCGTTTGTCATTTCTTTTTTCTTTAACTGTGTCAGTAATTCGTGATCTGTTTCATCAAGCTCTGTGCTGTCTGAAAGTACGGATAGCCTGCGGGCTTCTTCATTGATTGTTTTTATAAGAAATCTGCGGGCTTCCTCATATGTGGCACCATTGATTCCCTTCAGACTGACAGAAACCACCGGAAATTTCCCCTGATATTCCTCACATAATTCCTGATTATCTGAAATCCTCAGCCCATCAAACAAAGTCTTATCTTTTCCAATCTCAAAAAAACTCTGGAGCATACTCATATTCAGGGATTTTCCGAAACGTCTCGGACGGGTAAACAGGTTTACTTCACCCCATCTTGTAAGCAACTGTTCAATCAGTCGTGTCTTATCTATATAATAGAAATCTTCCTGCCGCAATTTTTCAAAATTCTCAATTCCAATTGGAAGTTTTTTTAATCCTGCCATCTTATATCCCCTTCCATTTATAAAGCATACCTTATTATTGTTATCCGTCTTATTACTTTTCATAATAGCATGAATCCTACTGTAATTCCAGAAAATAATGCAACCTGTTACTATCGCAAGTGACAGTGGCAAGCGAAGTAAAATATGTAATAATATGATTGAGATACTTGCAGAAAATATTAACAGAAATGGAGGGTGATGAAAATTATGAAGATATTGAAGAAAGCAGGAGGGATTCTCCTTGTAATAATCGGAATATTCTTTTTTGTATCTGCTTTAAAGATGATCTTTGTGGATAACCCCAAAACAAAAGCAGCTCTGAAAGACGCAGTTTACGTTGATGCAGCAGATACGATCGACCCGGAAAACGATGGAAAGACAGTCATTGTATGCGGCACATTTGAGCTGACTGAACCGGCACATGATGATGAGCTTGGACTGGACTTTGACAGCATCCGCATTTCAAGTTCAAAACAGACAATGAAATTAACAAAATCTTCTTCCAAAAAGAAGGAGGCAATGACTGACGACGAAAAGAAATATGGCGTTCTGGAATGGAATTCATCTTTCAGTAGCATGCCGGTATCAGGCCAGGGGAAAATTGGAAATTATGCACTTTCGCAGGATTTTATTGATGATATTATGCTGACCAAAACCTGGGAAGATTACGACAAGGCAGCATTATCATCTGCCGGTTATACATATGTACCGGATAACACCTATACACAAAAGCATTTTATAGAACCATCGAACCAGACGACACGTTCACATAAAGAATATGATGTTCGTTATTATTATTCTGCTGCTGATTTCGAAACAGGGCAAACCGTAACTGCTATCGGCATACAGGACGGACAGACTCTCAAATCCGCACCCGGAATCACAGAGAATCTGATGAAAAATAAACTTGACCGCGATGAAGCGATCAAACAGGGCGGCACCCCAGGTGTAGGAGCCCAGACCTTTTCAGTTGTTTCCTCATTGCTGTTAATATTGGGAGGGTTCCTTCTTATTATATTATGAGAAATAAATCTATAGCAATCCTCTTAAATGCATTATTTACGAGGATTGCTATAAAAAGAGGATATTACTTCTCAATTCTAAGCATGCGATATCCAATGCCAATATGTGTCTGGATGTATTGCACTCCATTTTTCTCAGGCTCCAGTTTTTTTCGCAATGTTGCCATAAAAACTCTGAGAGAAGCAACGTCATTATCCGAACATCGTCCCCAAATCTGCTGGGTAATATAGGTATGTGTCAATACCTTTCCCACATTGCGGGACAAAAGACAGAGCAGCTTATATTCTATAGGTGTCAGATGCAATTCCTCTCCCTTCAGATATGTACAGCCTGCCGTATAGTCTATCTTTAATCCACCATTCTCAAAAACAGAGCTTTCTATCTGCTCTCCGCTCTGCATAACCGCAAGTCTCCTCTGGGTGACACGGATACGCGCAAGTAATTCCTCAACAGAGAACGGTTTCGTAATATAATCATCTGCTCCTGCATCCAGCGCCTCTATTTTATCTGTGTCCTCACTTCTGGCGCTGATCACAATAATCGGCATATTCGACCAGGTACGGATTTTTTTTATCACTTCTACCCCTTCCATATCAGGAAGCCCCAGATCCAGAAGAACAATATCCGGATTGTGGGACGAAGCTTCCAGAATGGCTGAAAATCCGTTTTCTGCAGCCAGATATTTATAGTCATGTGTTTTTAATGTAGTAACGATCAGATTGCGTATGGGTCTGTCATCCTCAACCACCAGAATTAATGTTTTATTCATTTAATGTCACCTCGCTTAAGGGTAAAGTAAAAGTAAAATTGCATCCATGAGGATCATGATCTGTCAAAACCAGGGTTCCTTCATGTGCTTCTATAATAGAGTGGCAAAGTGCCAGTCCAAGTCCCAGACTTCGGTGACTATCCGCAACTGTTGTTTTCCCTGTATAAAACATCTCAAAAATATGTGTTTTCATTTCTTCCGGAATTCCCGGGCCATTATCTTCCACACTTATCTGCGCTTTTCCATCTGTTTTCGTTCCCCGAATAAAGATCACAGAACCCGGCGGTGTATATTTTATTGCATTATCAATTAAATTTACCAGAACCTGCATAATAAGACGTACATCCATACGTGCAAGAACAAGTTCTTCGCAGTCTGTCACAATTTTATAATCATCATGTTTCCGGCTGATATGCCTCAGGGATTCTGCAATCACCTCATCCAGAAGCTGGTCTGTAAATTTAAATTTCAGTCTTCCGTCATTCAGTCTGGTAATGGAAAGCAGATTCTCCACAACTCCGATCAGCCATTCAGAATCATCATAGATATCGCTATAAATCTGATGTTTTGTAGCTTCGTCCAGACGGTCGCTATTGCCAAGCAGCATATCTGCATTACCGGAAATGGAGCAAAGCGGCGTACGAAGATCATGCGAAATCGCCCGAAGAAGATCTGCCCGCAGCTGTTCATTTTTGGCCATAACTGCATTTTTTTCTTTTTCTAATGCATTTTTCGCATTTTCCATTGCAAGCGCACATTCATTTATTACAGACAACAGGATGCTGTATTCAAAAGAGTCCAGTGTTTCTTTTTGCAATGGTATCCCGATCACACCGTAAACATTATCCCCGCTCCGGATTGCCAGATATAAACATTTAGCCTGAGGAAAATGGTGTGTGGACGCACCGGCATGCTGCCTGTTTTCACAGACCCATCTGGCTATCTGCTGCTCTTCTGGTATCAAAAAATCTTCTGTGTCCTCTTTTTCTCCGGAAAAAAGCTTTCCCTCTGATAAAGTTCCGTTTTCTACTACATATGCTGTAATATTGCGGTTTAATAAACGGAGAAGCTGTGTACAGGTGACATCAAGAATCTCTGTTTTCCCTTTTGCATTTTGCAGCAGACGGTCTGTATCGAACAGAATCTGTGTACGAAAAGCAAGCTGTGTAGACAGCTTTGCATGTGTTTTCAGCTTTGCTGCAAGTGCTCCCGTAAGTACGGATGAAATAAGCATTATGAAAAATGTCACCGGATAACCCACCGCATAGGTTTTAAAAGACATCCTTGGTTCTGTCAGAAAAAAACAAAATAAAAATACACTTAAGAAAGAGCCTGCCACACTGCAAAGATAGCCATCTGTCACAATCGAAGTAATCAAAACCCCCAGAATATATATGGTTACAATATTCGTATCCGTAAAATTCAGTTTCTGAAACAACAGACCAATTAAGGTGCATACCACAAATATAAATACCGTCAGAAAATAATCCTTTGCAGACGGTTTTTCCATAGACCATGTAAATGACCGTTTCTGATGATTCACATTTTTTAAACTCATCCTGTCCCCCACCTTTTTTACTGTTTTGAAAATTATATCATGGGGCTGTGTTGTGGTCAAAAGTCTTTTTTACTATATGCGGAAGCACTTCTGAAGAGCTCTGTATTCTCCCAGCACCAGTAATTTACTATTCTCTTCCAAATACGTATCCGGAGAAATTGCAATATTAAATTCTCCTTCATTTTTTACTGCCAGAATATTAATATTGTAACGCTTTCTGATATCCAGTCCGCCTACAGTTTTTCCAGTCCATTCCTCCGGCACTTCTACCTCAAAAATCGCATGGGAAGCATCCACCTCCATATAATCAAGGATATGATCATCTGTGTAACGGATAGATGCCCATTTTGCAACCTGCTTTTCCGGATAAACCACCTTATCTGCACCATTGCGTAAAAGAAATTTTTCATGGACATCACGTTCAGCTCTGGATATTACCAGTTTTGCTCCCAGTTCTTTCAGAAGGGAAGTTGTCTCAAGAGAATTCTGAAAGCTTCCTCCAATAGTCACAAAACAGATATCGTAGTTTCCAATTCCAAGGGATTGTAAAAATTCAGCATTGGTACTGTCCCCGATCTGGGCGTTAGTCACAAACGGAAGCACTTTGTCCACCCTTTCTTCCTTCCAGTCAACTGCCATAATTTCATGCCCAAGCTGATTCAGCTGCATGGCAATATGTCTTCCAAATCTTCCAAGTCCAATAATCAATACATTCTTCATGATATTACTTTTCTCCTTCTCATCCAACTGTGATTTTCTCCAGAGGAAGCTTTGCATTTCCCTTATTTCTTCCTGAGAATACTGCATAAATCAGGGTCAGGCCGCCTACGCGTCCCAGATACATCAGTATGATCAGCACAACTTGTGAAAAAACATGAAGTCCCGGTGTGACTCCCAAGGTTAGACCTACCGTGCCCACAGCTGAAGCTGCTTCATACAGACAATCCAAAAGGGGAAGACCTTCGTATACGCTGATTGCAACACCTCCACAAAAGAATAATGTAAAATAGAGCATAGCTATTGTGGCTGCATTTTTTATCACATGATACTCCAGTCTCCGTCCAAAAGCCCCTGCATTTTCCTGACTGCGAAAGGTTGCAATTGCATTCAGAATCAGTACCGTAAAAGTGGTTGTTTTCATTCCTCCTGCTGTAGAACCCGGCGAACCACCGATCAGCATTAACAGTATCATAACCGCTTTTGATGCCTCGCTCATCTCTGAAATGTCTATGGTATTAAAGCCGGCAGTTCTTGTAGTTACCGATTGAAACATGGCAGCTAACAGGCGTTCTCCTGCAGGCAGGTTTTTCAGATCACAGGCAAAGAAAAAAACTGCCGGAAAAATAATCAGACATACAGTAGTCATAAGAATAATCTTGCTTTGCATGCGGTAACGTTTAAAATTCATTTTATTCCTATAAATATCATCCCAGGTAAGAAAACCGATTCCTCCTGTGATGATCAGCAGCATAATTACCACATGTATAAGGATATTTCCAGAATACCCTGTCAAAGACGGAAAGGCATTATCTGCTGTTCCCAGAATGTCAAATCCTGCATTACAAAAAGCAGAAATAGAATGAAAGACTGCCATCCAGATTCCCTTTAAGCCATAATCTGATGCAAAAACCGGCAGCAATAACATAGCTCCTGCTGCTTCAATCAAAAGAGTCCCCTTTAAAATGAACCTTGTCAGTCTGACAATTCCTCCAACTTTAGGTGCTGAAATTGCATCCTGCATTGTACTTCTTTGCATGAGAGATATTTTTTTCCCTGAAAGAAGCGAAACCGCTGCCGCTACGGTCACTACTCCAAGTCCACCTATTTGTATAAGCGCAAGAATAACTGTCTGTCCGAATACAGACCAGTAACTTCCGCTGTCCTTTACTACAAGTCCTGTAACGCATACTGCCGAAGTGGCTGTAAAAAGTGCCTCATGAAATGGCGTCGGCACTTTGTCCAAAGAGGAAACCGGAAGCATCAGCAAAATACTTCCCAAAAGGATCACACCTGCAAATCCCAGAATAATCAGCTGAAAAGACGTCAGGTGTTTTTTCTTACACATTTTTTCCGGCATAAATGATCATAACTCCTTACTAATGATTCTATAGCAATATCTTCATAATGCGTTTTATTATATACAATTGCTTTCAAAGATAGTATAAAAGTCTATGATTCCGTATTAAGATTGTATAAAGACAGTCAATACTTTTACACAAGACGTATCAGCATATGGCATAATCCTATTGATGTAGAACTGTCTGTTTATCATAGAAATCACCTTCATGGTTCCATGATACCCGCAATACCTGTTATTTTGCTACTTGTCTGATTCGATTAAACACACACTAATTCATCTGACATTTCTCTCTGAGAGTGTCATAAATTTTCTTTGTTTCTGATTCATCTGCGCCATTTACCACCAATATTTTTCCGCCTATATCCATAACTACATATGAGTGGCAGGATGCATGGGTGTAGCGGATATAATCTCCATAAATATCATTTCTGAAATTTCCCATACCATACTTCAGGTTTCCCATACCATTTGTTCTGCGATCATTCCCATTTTGAAATAAATTTTCTTTGTATGAGATACTGTCAATCTGCTCATAATCCACTGTATAATCACTCCATCCCTGTGCCTCAACAGTAAAATCATTATCATGGAAACTGATATCAATACCACCCCAGAACAAAGTCCATATAGTAAATATTATGACAAAAACTGATACGATTACATATATCACGATTGTCTTCTTGTTATACTGGATTTTTAATTTTTCTCCGGCTGCCATTTTTTTCTTATAAAAAAGATAAGAATAAAGAATGCTGACAATTGCAGCAGCCATAATGCTCACAATATACAAAACCAAAGCAGCAATGCTTTCTCCAAAAAGGCCGCAAAGCATACATAAGACACCTGATGCCACCCATAATTTTCCACTGAATCTATGAGTTGCACTCCAGTTTTCTTCATCCTGCAATGTCCATACAACCCTGATTCCTATGGTGTTATTCTGTTTCACCTTTGGCAAATAATTTCCTATGATCATAAACAGTAATCCTGTTCCAAAGTAAATTACTGCCATAAACAGATTCTCACTGTCCGCATCCATACTGATCAGTCTTGCCATACCATTATAGATTAACGCGGTAACAGGTATCATCCATATGACCATCCCTATAACCTTGCTGCTCTGCTGTCTGTTCCTGTTGTCATAAAAGATGATTGTCACCAGTATACAATCTGTCACTACAAAAAACACGTTTATCCATATGCTCTGCGCCATCGTAAAACCCACCAAAATTCCTGCAAGCATTACCAGTACAGAACAGATCAATGTACCTTTATATTTTTTAATCATTTCCTTCATAATCCGATACCCCCTTTAAGTCTGTGATCCACAACATAACATCCTCCAATACAGAAGTATTTAGTTCGTAATAAATAAATTTTCCTTCCCTTTTGCTCCTGATCAGATCAGCATCCTTTAATATTGCCAGATGTCTGGATATAGACGCCCCCGTCACTGAAAAATGTTCACATATCTCTCCTGCAGAAAGCCGTCCGCCCTTTAACAAATTTAGAATCTCACGTCGTATTGGATCTGCCAGTGCTTTCAATGTATCCTGTAATCCCAATAGTTCATCACAGCCTTTCATTTAACATTTAACCTAATTGTTAAATATAATATAGTATAAAGAATATCATATGTCAAGTGCACTCTCTTATTGCTTATTACTTATTACTTTTTGCAATTTTCGAAGAAGGGGACTTCATCCTGCCCGGAAGGCTTTTTATGTTATAGAAACATTACGGAGTAATTTCCTATAACATAAAAAATAAGCAGCCACACACGGTAAGGTGCATGACTGCTGTAGTTTTCAGACAAACTCAAAAGTCAAAAACAGAAATTTTCTATTCTGTATCACGGTGAATATTTTCTTACTCTTAACGGAATCCCATTCTGAGCAGCCAGGATTTTACTCTGCTCTACTTTTTCCTCGCCAATCACATCTACAACTGTGAAGCGTACATCATCAAGATACTGCTTGCAGTCTCTTGCAAATTTCAGCATGGCGTCAAAGGACTTCTCGCCGTATGCTGGACTGACTACTTCATTGTAGGAAGCTGCATCCGGCATATTCAGGCTGATGGATATACTGTCTACAGCTTGACAGATTTCTTCTGCAGTAGAACGTTTGTGGATCAGATCAGATAAGCCGTTGGTATTCAGCCTGATCCGGAATGGGTATCTTTCCCTGATATATTTGCTTACTGCTATAAGGTTCTCAAGAGCCATGGTCGGTTCTCCGTATCCGCAGAAAACCACTTCATTACAGTCTGAAAAATCAAACTCATCAATGGCTTTGTAAATCTCTTCCAATGCAGGTTCATGTTCAAACCAGAGATTGGATGCCTCACCGATGGCATCCTCTGTATTTCGGATGCAGAAAGTGCATCTGCATGGACATTTATTGGTGATGTTAAAATACACCTGGTTTTTATATCTGTATATGATATCTGTTGTCATTTTATATTCTCCTCAGTGTCAAGCGGATAAAATCATCCGCTTCACTACTTGATCCGGTTAAATTCAGTTGTTTCATTTTTCGTATTATTTCGCAATATTCGTCTTAAATCCGATTTTATCAAGTGCAGTACCGATGATCACAAACATAATGGCACTTCCACCTGACTGTACAATACTTCCGCTGACAGAGGTAAAGAAGGATACTGTAAATCCAAACATAATTCCTTCTGCAATATAGTATCCTGTTGCTGAGATGGCAAATGCAAGGAATAATGCAACTACATTTCTCTTTGTGACCAGCTTTGTTCCCTTAGAAGAAAATGGAAGACAGATCAGCATTTTGATAATTATGGTTGCAGGCGCCCATACAGGTGCTGTCAGAAGATCTGCCAGGCCACCTCCGATCGCTCCTGCCGCACATGCGTAAGGTAGTGGCAGAAATGCTGCTGCCAGATAGATCATCGTGTCACCCAGATGTACATATCCTCCGTTCACCCCTACCGGAATGTGGAAGATATAAGCTGTCATTAAAGTAGTCAATGCTGCCATTACCGCTGTGGCTGTGATCCTTTTCACTGTATCGGCTGTTTTGATGTTCTCTTTTGCTGTTAATTCAGACATAATATGATCCCTCCTGTTATATATTTTACTTAACTGTCCGACATTTGGTATCTATGATTTCCTGTCTTATATCTGTGTCAGTATCCCCAGATATTTTTCAAAGCAGACTCCGTCATTTCTGTCAGTTCCTTCTTCCACTGCATCGTGAATAGCTCCGCTCAGAAATTCAACAGCCTTCTCCACACATGCTTTCATGGGAATCCCTCTCACCATTCCCGCACTCAGTACAGATGCCAGAAGATCTCCTGTTCCGGAATAACTGCCGCCCTCTTTTACAGAAAAACACCAGTCTGCTTTTTCTTTCTCCAGAACCAGATTTCCCATTCGTGCTCTGCCGTCACTGCCGGACACCTCTACTCCTGTGATCACAATTGCTTCCAGCCCAAAACGCTGAGTCAGTTCTCTGCCGGATGTTTCTATTTCCTTAAGCAACTGTGTTTCTTCCATATCAGAAAACACTTTCACTCTTTCTTTCATTCCGTCTTCTCCATACAGAAGAAGAAGTGCCTCTGTCATGTTCGGCGTAATCACTGTAGCTTCTCTGACCAGAGTCCGCATTTTTTCACAGAGAGTCTCTGAATAGGTTTTGTATGTTTCCCCTCTGTCTCCCATAACCGGATCAACCAGGATATGTGTTCCCTCTGTGCAGAACATATCTACAAATTTCAGGATCAGATCCACCTGTCTGGCATCTCCCAGAAATCCTGTATAAACACCATCCGGTGTAAATCCCGTTTTTTTCCACTCATCCATGATCAATTCCATCCGGTCTGTATAATCATCCCAGAAATAAGATCCATATCCTGTCTGATTACTCAATATTGCGGTAGGCAGCGGACAAGCCTGGACTCCCATGGCAGAAATTACAGGAATCGCTGCTGTAAGAGAGCATTTCCCCAGACCGGACAGATCATGAATTACTGCAATTTTTTTCAATTTTTTATTCCTCTTGCTTTCTTTTATGCTTTGTATTAATATAGCATCACAGTGGATATATGAATATAGCCAGATTTAATGTTTTTTTAAGGGTCAGTTTATTTTTAACCCTATAGCAATTCAAGAATGCCATCAGCATGTTTGAAGGATCGGAGTTTTACATATGGAATTGATTTTAGATAAGAATAAAAAAAAGGAGCACCTGTATCTGGAGGTGTTCCACTATTACAGGGAACTTATCATGGAGAAAAAGCTCCCGCCCGGAAGCAGGATGCCCTCCCTCCGAAAATGTTCACAGGAACTAAAGCTGAGCCGCACTACCATTGAAAATGCCTATCTGCAGCTGGCTGCGGAGGGATATATTATTTCCAAAGCCCAGAGCGGATACTATGTGACAGATATAGCTGACAGACAATACACATCTGTCAGAAAAACAGAGAAACATGCTCAGACACCTTGCCGGTTTGATTTTGCTTCTTCAGGAGTAGATCGGGAGAGTTTCCGTTTTGACCTTTGGAGACGTTATATCAAAAGCGCCCTTCGCCAGGATGAACGATTACTGTCTTATGGAGAGCCTCAGGGTGAGGCTGACCTGAGAGATACACTTGCCGATTATGTGAGAGAACGTAGAAACGTGCTATGTAGTGGGGAGGATATTGTGATCGGTGCAGGTATTCAGAGTCTTTTGCACATCCTCTGCCCGCTCCTTGAGCAACGCCAGACTGTTTCTTTTCCCAATCCTTCCTTTGTACAGGGAAGCACTGTGTTTCATGACTATGGATTTCAGGTAGATTACAGGAATAAGGACTGTGATATTATTTATGTTTCTCCTGCACATATGACAAAATGGGGTGATATTATGCCTGTTTCCAGACGCCTGGAGCTGGTGAATTACTCTGCTGCACATGGCAGTCTGGTCATTGAGGATGATTTTGAAAATGAATTTGTGTATCTGCAGAAGCCGACCCCTTCTCTTTTTGGTCTGGCAGGCGGTCAGAATGTGGTGTATCTGGGAACCTTTTCCAGACTTCTGCTGCCCTCCATCCGTATCAGTTTTATGGTCCTGCCTCCAGAGCTGTCTGCACTGTACAGAAAAAAAGCAGACCAATATAATCAGACAGCATCAAAGGCAGAGCAGATTGCTCTGTGCCAGTTTATCCGGGATGGTCACCTGGCAGCACAGACCCGTAAGCTGAAACGTCTGTATTCTGTAAAGCTGAAAGCACTCCGCAGTGCTGTGCGGGAAGTATTTGGAAAAGATTCCCAGATCCAGACCGGAGCCGCAGGTACCAGCCTGGCCCTGACTCTGTCCACAACTCTTACCTGGCAGGAGCTTCAAAAAAAGGCACAGACCAATGGTCTGCGCCTGCAGCTTCTGAGAGAGGCTCCCGGTAAGATTACCCTGATCCTCTCCTGCTCATCCATGCCTGTGGCAGATTTCGTCCCGGCATGTAAGCTGTTAAAAAATATTATTTAACTCAGCTTTTCCAGCTGAGATTTTCAAAGCCTTCCTTGATTGTCGCATCTTCCATAGAGGAAATCCAAAGCCGTTCAAACGGCTTTGTTTCCTCACTTTCGATTTTTGAATTGTGCAACAAGTTGCTGCACAATTTCACAATTCATTTCTTACTTAACAATAATACGGAGTTTACCTTCTTCTTTTGTTTTCTGGTATCTCAATACCCTCTGTTATTATCAATCATATAAAGCAATGCATTACAGATACATGCGGCAACATTGCTTCCGCCCTTTCTTCCTCTGGCTACAATATAAGGTACGTCTGCCTGCATGATCAGTTCCTTGGACTGAACCACGTTTACAAAGCCTACCGGCACACCGATGATCAGCTCAGGATCCAGCTTGCCATCCTCAATCAGTTCATAGAGACGTACCAGCGCAGTGGGGGCATTTCCGATAGCAAAGATCAGCTTCTTTCCCATGGCAGCAGCCTTATCCATGCTGGCTGTAGCTCTTGTGGTTCCGTTGGCTTTGGCTGTGGCAGCTACGTCCTCGTCAGAGATAAAGCAGAATACTTCTCCGCCGTAACGGGAAAGGACTCTCTTGTTGATCCCGGACTCTGCCATGTGTGTATCTGTCACAATGCAGGCACCGTCTTTGATAGCAGCAATTGCTTTCTCAACTGCATTCTCAGAGAAACAGAGATTCTCTGCATAATCAAAGTCTGCGCTTGTGTGAATACATCTTTTTACGATCAGCTCTGTTCCGGGAACCAGCTTTTTATCTCCAAGTTCCTCTGTGATGATCTCAAAGCTGCGTTTCTCTATATCCATTGGTTTTACATTCTCCAGTTCTACTTTCATTCCTTATCTCCCAAATTCCATAAATTCCCGTATACAATAGTTACATCTATCACTCATTGGCTTATCTAGTATGGCTCACCATACAGTTCCGGATCAGATCCCCTGCTCCAGAATTTCGTAGATTTTCTTCATATCCAGATGTTTTCTCAGTTCTGCTGCCAGAATATCATACTGGGTTTCTTTAAATGCTGCAAAATCAATTCCTGTCATCTGAGATACATCGATTCCCTTTTTCTCACCCAGGACACGTACAACAGCCTCTGCCACATCTTCCCTGTCAAAAACTCCATGGACATAGGTTCCACAGACATTTTTACAGTATGCACCGTCTTCCTTACATTCTCCTGACACCTGATCTTCAATGGATACACTGTGTCCGGCCTCGCCTTTTAACACAGTTTCTCCCATATGGATCTCGTAACCCTCCAGTTCTGCACCGGACAGTGCCTGAAGCTCTCCCCCGAGTTCCAGGAATCTGCCGGAAACTCTGGTTCTGGTTTTCTTTTCTGCAAAAACAGTATCCATAGGAAGCAGTCCCATTCCCTTGATGGTTCCTCCGGCTTCCACATGATGAGGGTCACTTAAGGTCTCACCCAGCATCTGATAACCACCACAGATTCCAAAGATGATCTTACCCTTTGCAGCTTCCTTCAAAACTGCAGCTTCCAGACCATTAGCCCGCATCCACAGCAGATCTTCCATTGTATTTTTTGTTCCTGGAAGGATAATCATATCCGGATTTTTCAGTTCACTGACATGCTGTACATATCTCAGGGAAACTCCCGGGATACTTTCCAGTGGATTAAAATCTGTGAAATTGGAGATTCTTGGCACCCGGATTACCGCAATATCAATAAGATCCACTTCCTGTTTTCTGTCAAATCTTTCTGTGAGGCTGTCCTCATCCTCCACCTGAATATCCAGATACGGAGCCACTCCCACTACAGGGATATGGCTTCTCTCCTCCAGCATCTGCACTCCCGGATCAAGGATGGTCTTGTCGCCGCGGAATTTGTTGATGATCAGACCCTTTACCATCTCTCTTTCATCCTCTTCCAGAAGCTCCACTGTACCGATCAGCTGTGCGAAAACACCGCCTCTGTCAATATCTCCCACCAGAAGTACCGGTGCCTTTGCCATCTTTGCCATTCCCATATTTACGATATCTTCTGTTTTCAGATTGATCTCTGCCGGGCTTCCTGCTCCCTCGATCACAATGATATCATTTTCTGATGCCAGTTTATCATAGGCTTTCATAATATCCGGCACCAGCTTTTTCTTATATTTAAAATAGTCTCTGGCACTCATGGTTCCCAGGACTTCTCCGTTTACGATCACCTGGGAGCCTACATCATTGGTAGGCTTCAGAAGAATGGGGTTCATCAGCACAGAAGGCTTAATTCCGGCTGCCTCCGCCTGCATCACCTGAGCTCTGCCCATCTCCAGCCCCTCTTCTGTAATAAAAGAGTTCAGTGCCATATTCTGGGATTTAAAGGGCGCCACCCTGTATCCATCCTGTTTAAAAATCCTGCAAAGCCCTGCTGCCAGAAGGCTTTTTCCTGCATTGGACATTGTCCCCTGCACCATAATTGCTTTTGCCATTTTTTGTTTCCCCTTTTCTCCTGATCAAGCGGATATTCGCAATCCGCTTCGCTACTTGCTCATAACCGAATAACTGCTCCGCAGTTTATCAGAAGGAGCTTGCACTCCTCCTGATACAAGCAAGTCCCCACCCACTGCTTATTGCTTTTCGCAATTGAAGCAGGGGACTTACTTGATTCGGTTAAATACTTATAAAAGCACTTCTTCCAGTATCTCTATCAGCTTTTCATTCTGTTCATGCAGCTTCACTGCCACACGGTAATATCCTTTTTTCAGCCCCGGATAGTTACTGCAGTCCCGGATCAGGAACCCCTTTGCAACACATCTTTCAAAGAGCTCCTCAGGTCCGTAAAAGAATATATAATTTGCTTCAGAAGGATATAACGTCAGCCCAAGCTGTCTCATCTTTTCCTTCATCCATGCAGATTCACGGAAAATGATCTGCCGTCCTGCTTCCACATATTCTGATTCCTTTAGTGCTGCCATTCCTGCCTGCTGTGCCATGGTAGACACATTCCAGGGCTGGGTGACTGCCTCCATCCGGTCAAGTACTTCCCCGTCCGAACAGAATCCATAGCCCAGCCGCACACCGGGGATCGCATATCTTTTGGTAAATGCCTTAAGAATAAAAAGTCCCGGATATTTTTCCAGTTTTCCCTTCAGCGTATGTTTCTCCGGATCTTTTACAAAATCTAGGAAGCACTCATCTACTACCATAAATATTCCCTGCATGGCACAGGTTTCCAGGATTTCTTCCAGAAGGTCCTGAGGTATGGTGATCCCTGTAGGATTATTGGGATTACACAGGAAAATAATATCCGGCTTTTCTCTTTTCAGAACATCCGGATAATCTTTCTGTATACAGAAATCATTTTCCTCTTTCAGATAATATCTGCTGATCTCACAGCCAACACTGACCAGTGCCTGTTCATACTCCGCAAAGGTAGGAGCAGGAAGAAGGGCCTTCTTTGGATTCAATGCCCTGCTGAGGGAAAAAATAAGGTCTGCGGCTCCATTCCCGCAGATTAGATATTCTTTTTTTGTATGTTCATAATCTGCGATTGCCTCTTTCAGAGGTCCGCATCCTACACGGGGATAATCACTCAGGTCCTCTACACTGTCTATGATCGCCTGCTTTACACTCTGCGGTGTTCCCAGCGGATTACAGTTTGCAGAGAAATCCAGACAGTGATCATATTTATAAACATCACCGCCATGTATATGTTTTGTCATCAGTTGTCTCCTGTCTTACTATACATGTTTTATATTAATAACTATTCAGCAATCCACGTTACCGGAATTATAAAAAGAAACAATATCGCACCGCGCTTCCGATCAGAAGAAATATCACAGCCCCCAGGATCGCTGTTGCATAAAGCAGGCGATTGGAACGTCTGATATCCTCCACCTCCACAGGGCGGATTCCATCTCCTATGGTTGGTTTCTCATAAAGCTTTCCGAAATAGTAAGCATTGCCTGCAAGCTGTATCTCCAGCGCACCTGCCATTGCTGCCTCTGTCTGTGCAGAGTTGGGGCTGGCGTGATTTCTTCTGTCTCTGCGGTAGATCTTCGCTGCATTTTTCACATCCATTTTTACAAATGCAGAGGCTGCCACCATCAGCCATCCTGAAAGTCTGGCTGGAATATAATTGGCCACATCATCCAGTTTTGCAGCGCAGCGGCCAAAATACAGATATTTATCATTCTTATAACCCAGCATGGAATCCATGGTATTGATTCCCTTGTAAAGAAACATCAGCCACACTCCGCCGATTGCCATATAAAGCATCGGTGCTATAACACCGTCTGAAGCATTCTCTGCCACAGTCTCTACTGCCGCCTTTGTAACACCCTCCTCTGTCAATGACTGGGTATCACGGCCTACGATCATAGATACTGCATAACGGGCCTCATCCAGAGTCCCGTTTTTCAGTCTGTCATAGACTTTCATGCTCTCTGTTTTCAGAGATTTCGTTGCCAGAAGCTGATAGCACCAGAAGGTTTCCAGTGCGAATCCCGCCCATACTGAGATTCCATAGAGAATGTGCAGGATCAGAAATGGGATTCCACCGCTTAACAGACAGACAAGGATCACTTCCACTGTACCTGCAGCCAGTTCGCCCTTATCTGTTTTCGGAAAAATCTTTCGGAGTATTTTTTCCAGAAATGCGATCAGATTTCCGATCAGACATACCGGATGATACAGCCATCTGGGATCTCCTATCATAAGATCAAGTATGAAGCCTGCTGCAAGGGCAGGCATACTGTAATATAACATAATTATAAAACTCCTTGATGCCTTCCGGATGTTTCAATATTTCTGAAACGCCCGGAATTCGGTAATTTACTACTATTTTACCACCTCTAAATCCGGCTCATTATTCTTTTGAATTATGATATTCCAGACATTTCATGAGAAAAGCCCTGGGAATCTGGGGATTTCCATAATAATAGATATGAGGATATCCTGCCAGCAGGTTACTGCTGCTGTGCATACAGTCCCATCCTCTTTTGCTCATAGGCTTCGCTGCATGGAAATCACTTCCACAGTTCTCTGAATCAAAATAGTGGAATTCATGAGCCGGAATCTCACCGATCTCCTCTGCACTTCTGCCGAAAACAGGCTTCCCGGCGGTTAATGTGATATATCCAAATCTGGTCAGTCTGGGAGTGCGGAAACATTTTCCGGGAATCACTCCGCAGGTTTTCCGGAACACTCCGCCCATATCCTCCATCTGCTCATGAAGATACATAAAGCCTCCGCATTCTGCCATACATGGCATGCCCTGTTTAACTGCCTGTGCAATCTCCTCTTTCATGGATACATTGCGTTCCAGTGCCTCTCCATTTAATTCCGGATAGCCACCATAGAGAAGAATCCCATCCAGATCTGCAGGAAGATGTTCATCATGAATTGGCGAGAAATCAACCAGCTCTGCCCCCATTTCCTGAAGGAGACGAAAATTGTCTTCATAAAAGAAACAAAAGGCTTCATCCTTTGCCACTCCGATACGCAGCTTCTGTGGCAGACAATATCCATATGTCCTGTCTTTCTGTATCAGAGATTCCGGCACCTGCAGATCCTCTGCATTTTTGGCAAGTGCAAGGATCCTGTCAATCTCCAGTGTATCTTCCAATATTCCGGCCAGCTTCTGCAAACGTTCCTTCAGATCAGAAATCTCCTCAGGAAGCACAAGACCCAGATGACGGCTCTCGATCACACAGTCCTCTACCTTTGGCACATATCCAAGAACCTCCACCTCAAGCTGTTCTTCCACCAGCTTCTTCATTCTGGGATAAAGCATGGGAGACATCTGGTTAAAGATCACGCCTTTGATATGGCTTTTCTCTTTGTACTCCATAAAACCTTTGATATAAGCTGCCAGGGAAATACTCATTCCTCTGCTGTTTACCACAAGGATGACCGGAGTATCTGTGGTATCTGCCAGGTCATAGGCGCTTGCTTTCGTGGATATTCCACCCACGCCGTCATAATAGCCCATAACACCTTCCATCACTGCAATATCGCAGTCTGCTGCATTTTTTCCAAGCAGGTATCGGGTAGTCTCGGCATCTGTAAAAAAGGTGTCCAGATTACGGGATTTCGTCCCGATGACTCTGGAATGAAACATGGGATCTATATAATCCGGTCCGCATTTAAAAGATGCCACTTTCATTTTTCGATTGACCAGTGCCTGCAGAAGTCCGCAGGTGATCAGTGTTTTGCCACTGCCGCTGGCTCCTGCTGCAAGAAGTATTCTTGGAATATCCATCCCTGTTCTCCTCTGTTTCTGTCCTATATTTTTTCAACAATTTCAGGGCATTCCAATCTATTAACTGTTAATCTGTATTTCCTTAACTGTTAATTTGTAATCCCTGATATCTGCATCATTTGTTATTTCCCGGGATTCTGAAGTGTAATAATATAAATGGGATTCTCGCCCATCATCATATGATAACGTCCGATTGCCTTTGAACGTGCCGCACTTAGCTGTACGATCTCATTCTCTTCAAATCCAAACTCTTTCGCTGTTTCTAATGCTTCAGATACAGTTTCAAGAGTGATACAGTTGATCACGATCCGGATCTGAGGGTTCTTTTCAAGTAACAGCTTCACGATCTCTTTCAGATTTCCTGACGAGCCTCCGATAAAAGCATGGGTTGGTGCCGGAAGATCTTTCAGAGCCTCCGGTGCAAGTCCTTCTACAATCTCCAGATTATCCGCTGCAAATTTCACCTTATTCCGGTGGATCAGTTCAACTGCGTCTTCCTTCTTCTCAATTGCCCATACCTGCCCCTGATGAGCACGAAGTGCCATCTCTATTGACAGTGAGCCTGTTCCTGCGCCCACATCATAGCAGACAGAATCAGCAGTCAGCCGCAGTTTGGAAAGGGATACCGTACGCACCTCTTCCTTTGTCATAGGCGCTTTGCCTCTGATAAATTCTTCATCTCTGATCCCATGCGTCTCCAGACGTGTTCCTGCATTTTCATTTACTGCACAGATGACAGACAAAGGATCACCCTTATATTCTGTCAGTTCGCTGGCAGGCTTTGCAAAAATCTTCTCATTTTCATAGGACAGATTTTCTCCCACATAAAGAAGCACATCACCCATCCCGTATTTTACCAGTTTCTCTGCCAGAACTGCTACACCGTCTGAGGTTCCAAGTATGGAAAATACTTTCTCCGCATAACAGATATGTGATATAAGATTACATCCTCTTCCATGTGCACTGACGATTTTGGCATCATCCCAGGACAATCCTATTTGGGACATAAAATATACAACTGAGGAAATCCCGCACTGAATCTCTATCTCTGTATTATTTTGTGCTGAACTATCCCGTTCTTCCTCACTCTTCTCTGATCCGTTCTTTCTCTGTACTCTCAGATCCGCACTGTCCTGACACAATACTTCCAGAAGCTTTCTGGCTCCGCTGTAGAAGCCCACATCTCCGGAAAGGACGATCACAATATTGTCATACTCCGGATGTGCATCAATGTAATCCCTGATCTCCTGGCTTCTGTATTCCACAAACACATCCTGTCCCGGACGTTTCACAGAATCCACCATCCTCCTGGCACCGATCAGAAGATCCGCCTGATCCAGGCTATTCTTCCCCTGGACAGTAAGAAGCTTTTGGCTTCCCATTCCAATTCCCAGCAATGTAATATGCGGTCTGTGGGCTAAGCTGAAATGTTCTGTAAGAAATCTCTTACATTCTCTCACAGACATTCCTTCCTCCTTCAGAGGACGCCCGATGATCACAGGAACTGCATCACATTCCAGGGCAGCATCAATCTTATCCTGAAATCCACCTGCTTTTCCTGTATCCTTTGTGACCAGATATCTGCAGTCATACTGTCTGAGCATTGCAGTATTCAGCTCTCTGGAAAAAGGCCCCTGCATTCCTATCAGATGTTTTCCCTCAAATCCCAGCTCTGCACAGGCTTTCATCACATTGGGCAGAGAAAGGACTCTTGCATAAAGACGGTTCTGATAATCCTTCATGCCTGTGAAGCCGGCCAGTTCCTTGCTTCCTGTTGTCAGCAGTACATTTCCCTGGGTCTGATCCAGATAATCTGCAGCAGCCTGAACACTGTCCACATATACTGCTCTGTCCTCATGTTCTCCTGCTTCTCTCAGCACCCTGTAATATGCTGTCTGCGTATTCTCACAGGCTGTCCTGATATTTACAGTCACCTCAGCAGCATAAGGATGAGTGGCATCCAGCACCATTTCCGGTTTCTCCTGTAAAAAGGTCTCTTCCATGTCCGCTGCATCCAGTCTTCCGGTCTGAACAGTGAGAAATTCATTTTCTGTAAGAGATTTGCTGCCATATTCTGTGGCAACAAATCCCTTTGTCTCTATCTTATGATCTGCCAGAAACCGGCAGATCTCGTATCCTTCTGTTGTTCCCGCAAAAACAAGAACTTTATACATTCCTATATCCCCTCGGTGTTACCATCTTATTGTTGATTTCCTTTGTCTGAGAATTACCGATAAATACTGTAGTAAACATATCCACCTGTGTATCTCTCAGTTCTTTTAATGTCATTACATGAGCTTCCTCGCCGTCTCTTGCGATATTGGAAACTGTTCCGCAGATGGTATCCGGTGATTTGTATTTCATCATCAGATCACAGGCTTTCTGCAGGTAATCATGACGTTTTTTACTTGACGGATTGTAAAGGCATACAACAAAATCTGCCTGAGCTGCTGCCAGAAGTCTTGCCTCTATCTTTTCCCATGGTGTGAGAAGGTCACTTAAGCTGATCAGACAGAAGTCATGGATCAGAGGTGCACCCAGAACAGCAGCTCCGCCTGTTGCAGCTGTCACACCCGGAATGATCTCCAGTTCTGTTTCCGGATAATTGACACCAACCTCATACATCAGACCTGCCATACCGTAAACCCCGGCATCACCGCTGCAGATCATGGAAACAGTCTTACCTTTCTTTGCCTCTTCAAAAGCAAGGACACAGCGGTCCACTTCCTTTTTCATAGGTGTAGTCATAAACTCTTTTCCCGGAAAATATTCCTTCACCAGGTCTACATATACGGTATATCCGATGATCGCATCACTTTCATTCATGGCGCGGATCGCTTTTCCTGTCATCTGGTCATAAGCTCCCGGTCCGATTCCGATTACATATATTTTACTCAAAATGTATCCTCCATTCTCTGGCAGCCACTGCTGTGGTCACACCATTTTCTCCTGTTTTTCTCTGCAGCAGCCTGCCATTTCCACTGGCAAGGACTGCACTTCTCTCACAGACATTGTCCACACCTGTGATCTTTTTTACAAAAGGTGAGGGAGTAAATTCTCCAGGCACCTGTTTTAATTCTTCTTCTGTATAAGTCACAAAAGGAATCTGCCAGTCCTGTGACAATGACAGGATTCCCTTTTCTTCTTTCTTCAGATCAATGCTTGCGATCTGCTCAAATGCTTCTTTATGAAATCCGGATCTGTCCAGCACCTTCTGCGCTGCCTCTGCGATTCCACGGGCATCCTTGTCTTTCCTGCAGCCCATACCCAGAGTCAGACATTTCGGAACTACCTGTGTGGTAGAAATAAAAGGATTACAGGAAGTATGTACAGTAACCGCAACTCCGCAGTCTATATTCGTACAGTCTGTCCCTGTTCCATTAAAATCAGAGCTTTTCTGTGTTTCCTCTTCTGATCTGTCATCCGTACTGTTGACAGGATTCCCATATTCGTCACACCGGACCAGCCCCTCCGGCAGTTCGCCGTCCGTCGGAAACTCACTGTAAAATCCAACTTTCTTTCCTGCCAGAAGTGCAGCAGAGACTTCCTTTGCTGCTTTCATGTTAAAAATATTGCAATTGTTTTTCTTTGCAAAAACATCTACTGCAAAACGGTGATGCAGGTCTGTGGCTGTTGTGACCACTGGTATTGCTTCCAGAATTTCTGCTGTTTTCAGCGCCAGTTCATTGGCACCGCCCAGATGTCCGGACAGAAGGGAAATGACAAACTTTCCACATTCATCTACAACCAGCACCGCAGGGTCTGACTTCTTTGACGCTACATAAGGCGCAATGCTGCGGACGGCAATTCCGGTGGCACCGATAAAGATCAGTGCATCTGAATCAGAAAATTTCTCTCCTGCCCATGCAGAGGTACTGATCTGAATAGAATCCAGAAGATATTTACTTTTTTTATCCAGTTCTGCTGTCATACCGGCAGCTTCCAGCCCCCGGCATAATCTCTCCCCGGTCTGCTGACCGGTAAGGCTGAAGCATATAAGTGCAACCTTCACTGTTATATTCCTTCTCTTTCTCCTGTTTACAGTAATCTCATAAACGATAGCAATTCCTTAAGGTTACCAGTTTCTATGAGTGATGTGTTTTTGATTTCACAGCTTCACGAAATTCTGTGGTAAACTCCGGATCATACAGCTTGGAACGGTCATAGTGTGCTGCTGCAACTGTATCTCCGATGATCATCAGAGCTGTTTTTGTAATATTATTTTCTGCAGCCGTTTTTGCCAGTGTTCCCACTGTGCAGACGAAGGTCTTCTGTTCCGGCCAGGTTGCCTTATATACAATGGCTGCTGGTGTATCTGCTGTATAACCGCCTTCAATAAGACGTCTGCTCAGCTCTTCCAGCATTCCTGTACTTAAGAATACAACCATAGTTGCCTGATGAGCTGCAAATGACTGAATGCTTTCCTTGGACGGAACCGGAGTTCTGCCTTCCATTCGTGTAATGATCACACTCTGGGAAATATCCGGCAGAGTATATTCCAGATTCAGGGCACTTGCAGCACCGCAGAATGCACTGACACCCGGACAGTAATCATAAGCAATATTTTTCTCATCCAGAATATCCATCTGCTCACGAATCGCACCGTAAATACATGGATCTCCGGTATGAAGGCGGACAGTTGTCTTTCCCTCTGCTTCCGCCTTCTCGATCACATGGATCACTTCCTCCAGTGTCATTTTTGCACTGTTGTGGATAGTGCAGATGTCCTTTGTGTATTCCAGAAGCTTTGGATTTACCAGTGATCCTGCATAGATCACCACATCAGCTTCCTCCAGATACTGTTTTCCTCTTACTGTGATAAGATCCGGTGCTCCCGGACCTGCTCCTACGAAATGTACCATAATCTATCATTCTCCTTATTATAAATTTATTCCAACTGTTCAATACTTTCACAGTTGTGAGTCAAAATCCATTCAAGCGGATATTCGCAATCCGCTTCGCTACTTGCTCATAACCGAATAACTGCTCCGCAGTTTATCAGAAGGAGTTTGCACTCCTCCTGATACAAGCAAGTCCCCACTCACTGCTTATTGCTTTTCGCAATTGAAGCAGGGGACTTACTTGATTCGGTTAAAATCGCCTTTGCGATAGGATCTTTACTGTGCCTCATCATTCTGTGCATTAATCAGCTTTATCAGCTTCTCTGCATCTGCAGTCTGCCCCAGATACCCATAAATATTATTAAAAATCACTGCCCCCAGAAGGATCTGCTCATAAGATCTGTGATTTAAATAAAACTGGATCCTGTCCAGGATCTCTTTCATGGTCTTCTGAAGTATCTGATATTTTTCCAGAATATCTATTGCTTCATCTGTAGTAGATGCATTCAGGATTTCCTTTGCACACTCCAACGATGCTCCTGCCCGGATCGCATTGGATGCCAGCACTTCCATCCTGGCATCTGCACTGTGGGAATGGGTATTCATGATCCCTGCTGCAACTTTTACAAACTTTCCAATATGGGCGATGAAAAGGATTCCCTTAACTCCCATATCAATTGCCATGTCAATGGTCTCACCTACATAATTGCTGCATTTGATATTTTTTTCATAAGGGAGATCCATATGCTCCCGCAGATAATCTGCCCCGTAATTTCCCGGTGTTACCAGAAGATATTCTTCTCCCTGGGAAAAATGCTGCTTCATCTCTACATTGATACTCTGTACAAGAGCAGCTTCGCTCATAGGTTCTACAATCCCGGAAGTTCCCAGAATGGAGATTCCTCCCACAATTCCCAGACGTGGATTAAAAGTTTTCTTTGCAATTTCCACACCTTCAGGAACGGAGATGGTGATTTTCAGACCACCCTCATAATCATATTTCTCAGCAATTTCTGTGGCTTCACGCAAAATCATGGCCTTTGGCACAGGATTAATAGCTGCTTCCCCAATTTTCTGGGAAAGTCCGGCTTTTGTTACCCTTCCCACACCAACACCTCCGTCGAGGATGATTCCCGGTTCTTTTGTTTTCTGCACCGTGGCATAAACCAGTATTCCGTTTGTAGTATCCGGATCATCTCCTGCATCCTTCTGAATTGCACAGGTCACCTGATTTCCTTCAATCCGGATGTCTTTCAGTTCCAGTGTAAGCAGGATTCCCTTAGGAGTCATCAAGGTGACAGCCTTCTGCATGACACCACCCAGCAGGATCTCTGCAGCACCCTTACATGCAGCTGCTGCGCAGGAGCCTGTGGTATAGCCAAACCTCATTTTTTTATTGCCACGTATCACGTAGTAATCTTCCAGTCCGTTTTTCATGACGCCTCCTTTGCTGCATTGTTGTCACATTCTGTCTGCAGATTACTCTACAGCATTGCTATACATAAAAAGGAGAGATTTCTGTGTGCAACAAAATCCCTCCTGAAAGTTCTTTTCCCGAAATATCCTCTGGTTGCCGCAGATCATATTTCCTCTCTACAATGAAAAGCAGACAGTATCTGGCTGTTACAGTAACGGACTTGCGCAGGAATTTCACCTGACTTCCTGTAATGCTTTTCCAGAATTATTTCCGAGAATCATTATATAATTTTGAGCAGTAAAAGTCAACGCATTTCATGGCTATACCACCTTGTTATACTACCTTATGCTTCAGCCATTTCCTACTGTGGAAGCGAAGAGAAAATACGATTCCCCGCACTGTCCAGTCAGTAAACATTCCAATCCATACAGCCATTGGGCCGAAGCCTCTGAAACGGATCAGATATACACAAAGGCAAAAACGGAATGTCCACATAGTGATACAGGATGTGATCATGGAAAATTTTACATCTCCGGCTGCTCTAAGGCCATAAGCAGGGATAAATGCCAGGGTCCATACAATAGGTTTGACAACCGTTATCCAGGATATCATATGGAAACACATTCTTGCACTTTCCGGTTCCATACCACCCAGCTTTGTGACCGGAATGGTTAAGGCAAACACCAAAAGACAGCTTGCAACAACAATGATTTCTGCAAGAACACTTAATTTCTTAATATAGTAAACTGCCTCATCCTTTCTGCCCGCTCCCAGACACTGTCCTACTACAGTCATCAGACCGATTCCTACACCGATAGCTGCAATACCGTTAAGGTTCTCAAGGATATTCGTCATTGCCTGAGCTGCAATGGCTACCGTCCCCAGTGTAGATACGGAAGACTGTATTGCCAGCTTTCCAAGCTGAAACATGCTGTTCTCTATGCCGGACGGGATTCCCAGAGCCAGAACTCTTCTGATCATTTTTCCATCCGGACGGATCTGTCTGTAATTTCTGACTACAATAGGCTGTCTGTCCATACGAAGCTGCCAGAGTACCACTACAGCACAGAAGACTCTGGATGCAAGAGTTGCGATGGCAGCTCCTGCCACTCCCATATTGAATCCCCAGATCAGCGCCGCATTTCCGCCGATATTAATCACATTTGAAATAACCGATACTGTCATTGGCCCTCTGGTATTTCCCTGGGACCGGAATATGGATGCTCCCGCATCATAAAGTGCTATAAATGGGAAGGATAATGCCGTATAGAAGAAATACACCTGAGAGGCAGTCATAACATCCGATTCTACTTTTCCGAATATCAGTTTTAACAGCGGCACACGAAACAGCAGGCACAGAGCAGTCACTGCTACGGATATGGCAGTAATGATAAATAATACCTGTCTTGCTGATTTATTTGCCATTTCATGATTTTTCTGACCTATGTACTGTGAACAGAGGATTGCACCGCCTGCTGCCAGCGCTGAGAACGCCTGGATCACCAATACATTGATGGAATCCACCAGAGATACTGCGGATATTGCAGCAGAGCCTACATTGCTGACCATCATGGTATCCACAGTTCCCATCAGAGAATTAAGAACCTGTTCAAAGATAACCGGTATCAACAGGGTTCGGAGCATTTTGTTTGTAAAAATATGTTGCTGTTCTTTCATTTTTTCCACCTGAATCTATTTTCTTTTTTTGATTATACGCTTAATTTTCTGTGATGCAATAGAATAAAATGTATTTTTTAACGTTTTCAGGGTTACTGTTCACCCGTCACTATTCCGCGAGGTGTTTTGGCATGAATATGCCAAAATCCCGAGACATACAAGCCAAAATTCCATTGCCGCAGGCAATCTGGAATGAGTTTTGGCTACATTACTGTGAACAGAGTGAACAGTAATTTTTCAGGAAATCTGATAATTGTTCTTGTTATGTTCTTCAAAATCTGATACAGTAAATCTGTTAAAAATAAGGCAGGGCATATCAGCCCGCAATTCTTAAATCTTATACAAATCAAGAAAGCAGACAGATCATATGCAAAGAATCCTTAAATATATTATCTCCGAAAATACAACTCCGGTCACGATTCTGGACTTTCTAAAAAAAGAGGGGTTTTCCCGCCACATATTAAGCTCAATGAAGAACACTCCCAACACCATCATTCTCAATAGTGAACGTGGTTTCGGACGATCAGTGCTTAAACCGCAGGATCATCTGATCATCACTGTTCCTGAAACCGAATCAGGAGAAAACATTATCCGTACAAAGATGGATTTGAATATCATTTATGAAGATGAGGATATCCTTGTGATAAACAAGCCTGCAGATATGCCTGTGCACCCTTCTGCGGGAAATTATGAAAATACTCTGGCAAATGGAATCGCCTGGTATTTTGCAGAAAAAGGAGAGGATTTTGTTTACCGCTGTATCAACCGGCTGGACCGGGATACCACCGGTGCTCTGATCCTTGCCAAAAATCCCCTCAGCGCAGCGATTCTGTCAGTTCAGATGAAAAAACGTCAGATTCTCAGGACTTATCTCGCACTTGTAGACGGGCTTCTTCCTGACTCCGGAACGATCAACGCTCCTATCGCACGAATGGAAGGCTCCGTGATCACCAGAGAAGTAAATTTCGGAACCGGGGAGTCTGCAATAACTCATTATGAACGGCTGGCGGCAGGAAAAGAATATTCTCTGGCCGAACTTCATCTGGAAACAGGGCGCACACACCAGATACGTGTGCATATGAAATATATCGGGCATCCTCTGCCCGGAGATTATTTATATAATCCTGATTACCGTCGGATAAACCGTCAGCCCCTTCATTCTTATCAGTTGGAGTTTACTCATCCTATAACCGGAAAGGTCATGCTTTTTACTGCTCCGCTTCCTATTGATTTTATTTCTGCCTTTTATAGCAATTCTCTAAAATAATGCATTTATAGCAATCCCATAAATTACTGCAAACAAAACAGTTCATCAGTTTTATGTCTGATGAACTGTTTTGATATGAATGCATATACATTCTTACTTATTTTTCTCATAAATGATCAGAAGACCTCTCAGAAGAAGTTCCTCGTCCAGAATGATTTCTCTCTTACAATGAGGAACGATTTTCTTTGCCAGACCACCGGTTGCCACTACAGTTGCCTTCTCCCCCAGTTCCTCTTCGATCCTGTCAATAATTCCATCCAGAGCTGCTGCATTGCTGTAAAGAACCCCGCTCTTCATACATTCGATCGTGTTTTTCCCGATCACATGTCTTGGCGCATCAATACTGATTCCGCTGAGCTGGGAAGCCCTCGCAGTAAGTGCATCCAGGGAAACCCCTACACCCGGAAGAATCATTCCGCCTACATACTGCTTCTTACTGTTGACAACAGACGCTGTGGTTGCAGTTCCCATATCGATAAGGATCAACGGCACCGGATAACCGGCAATTCCTGCCACTGCATCAGCAACCTGATCTGCGCCAAGCTGTCCCGGATTATCCATCATAATGTTCAGTCCTGTCTTTACACCGGGTCCGAGAACAATTGCATTTTTCTTAAGAATTTTCTCTGCGGCAAGTTTCACAATATTTGTGATCTGCGGCACTACAGAAGAAATAATACAGCCCTCAATCTCTGTTTTTTTTATATGATAGATATCAAGAACATTCTTTAAATCCACTGCATATTCCAGTTCCGTCTTTGTACGGTTGGTAGAAAGGCGTTCTATAAAATATGTTTTCAGGTCATCAATACATCCAACTACAATGTTGGTGTTTCCAACGTCAATTGCTAAAATCATAATTATTTATCTCCAATTTCTTAATCGTCCTGTTCCTTTAACAGACAAAATCCTGCATCATCATCGAAAGGATTTTATCCAGGATCCTAAAAGCGGCGTCTTCTTTGCTCATAAGCGGAAGAGAGATTTCTTCATCCTGTGTGATCAGTGTCAGCACATTGGTATCTCCCTGAAATCCGGCACCCTCCACTTTCACATTGTTGGCAGCCACCATATCCAGATTTTTCTTTGCCAGCTTGGCTCTGGAATTGTCGATCACATTCTGTGTCTCCATGGAAAATCCGCAGAGAAACTGTCCGGCCCGTTTGTGTTCTCCCAGAAACTTCAGGATATCATCTGTTCTTTCCAGTTCTATGGACATCTGTCCGTCACTTTTCTTAACTTTTTCTTCACTGATCCTGGAAGGGCGGTAATCTGCCACAGCAGCAGCTTTAATAATGATGTCCTGTTCGTTGCTGACAGAAGTTACGGCTTCATACATATCCCTTGCAGTCACAACAGGCACCAGATTTACAAACATGGGAGGCTCAATTGAAGTACGTCCGCTGACCAGCGTGACATCTGCACCGCGGAGCATGGCAGCTTTCGCAATAGCATAGCCCATTTTTCCTGAAGAATGATTGGTAAGATAACGAACAGGATCGACAGATTCCTGTGTAGGGCCTGCAGTTACAAGGATTTTCTTTCCTTTCAGATCTTTCTCACAGGCAGCTTCGCGCTCAATATAGGCAAGTAATGTCTCAGGTTCCGGCATTTTTCCTGCTCCTGTGTCACCACATGCCAGATATCCGCACGCCGGAGCGATCACTTTATATCCGTAATGCTCCAGAATCTTTAAATTATCCTGTACTACAGGATTCTCAAACATATTGGTATTCATGGCCGGGGAAATGAATTTTTTACATTTGCATGCCATGATCGTGGTAGTAAGCATGTCATCTGCGATCCCATGTGCCAGTTTTCCGATCACATTAGCACTTGCCGGTGCGATCATCACTACATCTGCTTTCTTTGCAATCGATACATGCTCTACCTGAAACTGAAAATTCCGGTCAAAGGTATCCACCAGACATTTATTTCCTGTGAGAGTTTCAAAAGTGATCGGATTGATAAAATTCGTGGCATTCTCTGTCATCAGCACATGAACATCTGCATGGCGTTTCTTCAGCGCGCTTGCCAGATATGCAATCTTATACGCCGCAATGCTGCCTGTCACTCCCAGTAATACTGTTTTTCCTTCCAGTGTCATTTTCCTTTACCTCTTTCTCCGAACCATATTATTTGTAATATTATTTCTATAGCTGTTTCTACGTCTTTATACTTATATGTCAAAATCTATCATAATTCATCTTTGATAACAGGATTCTGACTTTTACAATTCTATTTATTATAGACTAATTATTATCAAAAATGCAATAAGTGATTTGTTTTATTTGCGAAACAATCTGGAATGAATTTTGGCTTGTATGTCTCGGGATTTTGGCATATTCATGCCAAAACACCTCGCGGGATAGTGGTGTGTGAACAGTAACGGTGAACCTCAGCAAGATTACACTTAACCGTTGTTTATAAAGATTTCCTGCATTATAATAATAATCAGTCAGATATCCATAATTTGCACTGGACTCTACCTGACTTAACTGACAGACCGGATTACTATAACATACTGATATCAACATATAAATCCGGTGTATGACTTTGTGGAGGAATATAGGAATATATGAAGAACTATCAGATCACACAATGGTGCGCAGCTTTTATCAGACAGCAGGTACAGGAAGGAGACTTCTGTATTGATGCTACAATGGGAAACGGAAATGATACGCTTCTGCTTTCGCAGCTATGCGGAGAATCAGGAAAGGTTCTTGCCTTTGATATTCAGGAGCAGGCACTGACTGCAACCCAAAAGAGACTGAACGCCGGACATGTTCCGGAAAATTACAGACTGCTTCTGGAATCTCACGCAAATATGGCAGAATATGCCACACCAGACAGTGTAAGCTGCATTGTATTTAATTTTGGTTATCTTCCCGGTGGAGATCATTCACTTGCAACCAGAGGTGAAACCAGCATTCAGGCGCTGACTCAGGCTTTAACACTTCTGAAAAAAGGCGGGATGATTTCTCTTTGTATCTACAGTGGTGGCGATTCCGGATTTGAAGAGAGGGATCAGATCCTTGACTGGCTGAAAAATCTTGATTCCCATCAATACCTGGTAATCAAAAGCGATTACTACAACCGCCCCAACAATCCGCCAATCCCGGTACTGGTAATCAAAAATTAATCCGTAATTGTTCCCTTCTTAAACCAAACAGCAGGAAAGATTTTTTCATATCTTCCCTGCTGTTTTTTGCTGTGCCTTTTTTCAATTTTTGTTCTGTTTTTCGGACACTTGCTTTATTTTCTGTTTTACTTAATCTGTAATGGTAATCTTCTCAATAACCGGCTGCTGATCTGACGGGATTGTTCCATTGTCGTCTGTCGGTTTTGCATCCTCGCAGATCTTATCAACAATATCCATACCTTCTGTTACATGACCAAATCCTGCATAATCGCCGTCCAGGAATGTACTGTCTGCCTGAACAATAAAGAACTGCGAGCTTGCGCTGTCCGGATCACTGGCTCTTGCCATGGAAATAGTCCCTCTTGTATGGGAAATATCATTGTCTACTCCATTGTTGCTGAACTCACCCTTAATATTCTCTTTTGATCCACCTGTTCCGTCTCCGTTGGGATCACCACCCTGAATCATGAATCCTTCCATAATACGGTGGAATGTCAGTCCGTCATAGAAACCTTCCTGTGCGAGTTTCACGAAATTTGTCACTGTGATCGGCGCTGTATCTGCATCCAGTTCCACATCAATCGTACCGTAATCCTTTACTTCGATCTCTGCGTGATGAGTTCCTGTCAGTTCTTTGGAAGTATCCAGAAGCACACTGGTTGTACTGTCTGAAGAATCTGTACTTTCAGAATCTGCATCAGCAGAATCACTCTTTTCATCAGAACCATCAGAAAATCCGGCTTTTTCTGCCTCTTCTTCACTTGCTACATTATCACTGTCAGAAGAAGCAGCTTTTGTCTCTGTCTCTTCCTGAGAAGAAGTCTCCTCTTTCGCTGTTTCCTCTGTTTTTGTACTCTCTTCTGTTTTATCACTGCTGCCACATCCTGCCAGTAAACCTGCTGACATAGCTGTAACACAAAGTGCTGCCAGTAATTTTCTTTTCATTTTCCTTTACCTCCGAAATCATTTACAACAATCTGATTATAACCTATCTCAGAAAAAAAACAACTCTTTTCACAAAATGTTCAGATTGTGGATGTTTCCTGTGTTTACTTCTTTCTGATTGCCTGTTAAAATATATATGGCTGTTCAGTTCTGTACCTTCCCTTTTTGCAGTGAAACCGGAACAACAGACTGATGAACAGTCAGAATATATCTGCAAAAGAAAGCGAGGAATCCAAAATGGAAAAAATAACAAGTTTTACCATTGACCATATCAAATTACAGCCTGGAATTTATGTTTCACGTAAGGATCCGGTTGGCGGCAGTATGATCACTACCTTCGATATCCGTATGACTTCTCCTAACGAAGAACCTGTGATGAATACCGCTGAGCTTCACACGATCGAGCATCTGGCAGCAACATTCCTGAGAAATCATAAAGAGTTCGGCTCTAAAATGATCTACTGGGGACCGATGGGATGCCGTACAGGCAATTATCTTCTTTTAAATGGAGATTATGAGTCCCAGGATATCGTTCCGCTTATGATCGAGACTTTTGAATTTATACGTGATTTTGAAGGTGAAGTTCCGGGAGCATCTGCAAAAGACTGCGGAAATTATCTGGATATGAATCTGCCTATGGCAAAATATCTGGCAGGAAAATTTCTGGATGAAGTTCTTTATGATATCAAGCCAGACAGACTTATTTATCCACAGTAACATTCTACAGTATTACAGCAATCCTCATAAACAACACACCGAAAAAGATTTCTATCGTATTTTTCAGACAAAAAAAGCAGAAGCTGACAGGTCATTATCCCCTGCAGCTTCTGCTTTTACTTATACATTTCTGTCAACATTTTTCCAAAAAAGCCTTTATTGTACCTCTCATAGAGGTATATTCAAAGAGGACTGATACAAATTTTTATATCATCAGATTATTCTGCACTTTCATCATAAGACGTATCTGCTGATGTATCTGCTGCAGTTTCACCTGCGTCTGCTGCCGGAGCTGTTGTTGTCACAAAATCTCCGCTTGCATAACAGGTCTGTCCATTATAATCCACACGAATCCATCCATTCTCGCATACACCTGTACTGTTCAGCTGAGTTCCGGCTGCCACACTTGAAATCAGATCTGCATCTGCACTTGCATCAGAACGAAGATTTAATTCTGATGACGCATAATAGGTATCGGATTTCACTTCTACTTTTACACCACTGGCTGTCTGCTCTGCTGCCGGCGTTGGTGTTGCTTCCGGTGTTGGTGTTGCCTCTGAAGCCTCAGGAGTAGGTGTGACTTCCGGTGTTGGTGTTACTTTAACAATCATAACGCTGGAATCAATAGTAGGATCAAATCCGCATCCCTGAGCAGCAAATGCAAGTCCCAGTACAAGAACCAGCCAAAGTGATTTCTTCATAAGTAGTTTCCTCCTTTATCAAACACGCTCTGTCCCCTCGTGTTTTCTGTGTTCGCTTTATGTATTAATATACACGATTCTTACAGATAATTCAAGTATGCGTTTTGTCCTGCTTTGTCTGCTTTCTTCTATTTGCGCGGAATTGCTGCAGGGTTACTGTTCACTCCGTTCTCAGTAACGTAGCCAAAATTCATTCCAGATTGCCTGTGGCAATGGAATTTTGGCTTGTGTGTCTCGGGATTTTGGCATAGTCATGCCAAAACATCTCGCGGGATAATGATATGTGAACAGCAACGCTGTAGGTTCCGTGTTTATCTACAACAATTCATAAAGGACTTCCACCTCGCCACCACAGATCATTCCCAGATTCGCACCGCCCTGGTTAGACAGATTATATTTTCTGATTTCACCATGCTGCGCTTCTGGTGCATATTTCAAAGCCTGAAATTCTACATTTCCGCCTCCGATGCTTCCATATGAATTCCCGTCTTCATCAATAAACATTTTACTTCCTGTCCCTCTTGGAGAAGAACCACTCTTGGATATGATCGTGATCATAATTCCATTTTCTTTTTTCCTGACAGCATCCTCCACAGCTCCATCAATATAAGAAACATCATACCTGTTCTTTTCCTGAACGATCTCCGCAGCAATACTTACAGCAATCTCTGCCGGCATATGTCCTCCGATTGGCAATCCAATCGGTGCATGGATACTGTTGAGCTGTTCTTCGCTGAAACCTTCTCCGAGTAATTTTTCTCTGGTCAGTTTTACCTTATTTTTACTGCCGATCATTCCCAGATAAGTATAAGGGCGTCTCAGGATCTGTCTGGCACAGGCACTGTCTCCGCGATGACCTCTTGTCACGATCACATAATAAGCATTTTCATAGGCCGGTATTTTGTCTGAAAGTTTATCATAGCTGCCTTTGATCAGCCGATCGGCATCCGGAAATCTCTCTGAAGTCACAAAATCTTCTCTGTCATCCATAACAGTCACATGAAATCCCAGCATTTTTCCGATTTTTGCAACAGGCTGCGAAACATGTCCGCCTCCAAAAATGATAAGCTGCGGATTTTTCACATAAATTTCCACAAAGAAATCTACATCTCCCATATGAACAACTTTTGTCTCCTGGCACTCCGCCAGATCAGCTTCATATTTTTTCCAGAAATCTGCTGTATTTTCATCGGATGATAAACAATGGTTTTCTTTTATCAGACATTTTTCGCCCTTATGATTCCCGTTTAAAACCATTGCTGTTTTTACTTTTCCTGTTTCTTCCAAAATTTGATAAATTTTTCTGTACATAACTCTCTCCTGTTTCGATATAAAATACCTTTTGACCATGACATCATTATATATTATAATTGACAGAAAAAGGGGGATTATTATGAAAAAAAACTTTTTTCTACACAGTCTGCCCTTCAGACTGCTTGTCGGCGTGGCTTTTGGAATCTGTATCGGACTTCTTCTTAATATAATAGATGAATCTGCCATTACGACTGCAGTACTGAATGTGGTTGTAACATCGAAGTATATTCTTGGTCAGCTGATCAGCTTTTCTGTTCCGCTGATCATCATTGGATTTATCGCACCATCTATTACCAGACTCGGAAACAATGCTTCCAGAATGTTAGGTGTTGCAGTCAGTATTGCTTATGCTTCCTCACTGGGAGCTGCTTTATTCTCTGCATTATCCGGATACCTGCTGATCCCACATTTGTCCTTCAGCTCCACTGCCAGTCATCTCAAAGCTTTGCCGGATGTAGTTTTTGAACTTTCCATTCCACAGATAATGCCTGTCATGAGTGCACTTGTACTGGCCATTATGCTGGGACTTGCATCTGCATGGACAAAAGCCAGTCTGATTTCTTCTTTTCTTGAAGAATTTCAGAAGATCATACTGGCTATTGTATCAAGAGTCATTATTCCGATTCTCCCATACTTCATCGGACTGACTTTCTGTTCACTGGCATACGAAGGAACAATCACCAGACAGCTTCCTGTATTCCTTCAGGTAATCGTCATTGTTCTGATCGGACATTTTATCTGGATAGCTCTTCTATATATACTTGCAGGAATTTATTCCAGAGAAAATCCTCTGAAAGTTGTGAAACATTATGGTCCCGCCTACCTCACAGCCATAGGTACCATGTCATCTGCTGCCACACTGCCGGTCGCCCTCCAATGCGCACACAGGGCAAAACCTCTCCGAAAGGATCTGGTAGATTTTGGTATTCCGCTGTTTGCCAATATTCATCTCTGTGGTTCTGTCCTCACAGAAGTATTCTTCTGTATGGCAATCTCCAAAATTCTTTATGGTGCAGTTCCTGCGCCGGGGGCCATGGTTCTTTTCTGTGTCCTGCTTGGAATTTTTGCCATTGGTGCTCCGGGTGTACCGGGAGGCACTGTTATGGCATCTCTCGGTATTATCACCGGTATCCTGAAATTCGGCGATTCTGCTACAGCTCTGATGCTGACTATCTTTGCCCTTCAGGACAGTTTTGGGACAGCCTGTAACGTAACAGGCGATGGTGCCCTGACTCTGATTCTTACCGGATATGCCAGATACCACAATATCAGAGAACAGAAATTGCAATAAAAGTTCAAAATACCATCATATCTGTCTTTTTTCTCAGATATGATGGCCTTCATTTTCTTACGGACGAATCACCTTATCTGCACCTGTCATACGCTCTGCAATCGTATACATATCGGTAACTTTTCCAACCATCAGTTTCTCCATCAGTCCATAATGCTTCAGGCAGGTACCGCAGGTCAGGATTTCCACGCCCTCTTCTTCCATCTTTTTCAGATCTTCCAGACTTTCAGAGTCTTCTGTTGTAAGTTTTGCACCTCCATTATAGAAAAGGATTGTATCCGGATGTGTTTCCATCTGAGAAAGGGCATAGATAAATCCTTTGATCAAAATCTTTCCCAGTTCATCATCACCATTTCCCATAACATTTGAGGAGATTACCGCTACCGTCACTTTTTTATGCGGTGCTTCGCAGACAAATTCCTCTTCTTCCAAGGTACCACCTGTCTGTTCAGTCTTTACTGCCATCTTCACCTGATACTTTTTGTCTCCCAGTTTTTCAGATACAAACGTACAGCCTGTTTTATTTGCAAGTCTGCTCAGATTACTCACTGCGGTTTCATTATCGATCAGAATTTCAATCTCATCACCGACTGCCGCATTATCAATAACCTTCTTTGTCATCACTACCGGAATCGGGCACTGTTTTCCCATTGCATTTACTTCATGTTTCATTTTCTGTCACCTCTTGTTATTCTTTATATTCACTGCTTATTACTCTTCGCAATGTCCCCAGGGGACTTACCTGATTACCGCAATTCCATAAAATATATATTTTACATCTGATTCTTACCGCGTTTAATATATTTTCCTGTTTTCTCCAGAATTACTTTTCCATCCTGCACCACATGAGCTCCTCTTAAATATACGCTGTCAATATCTCCATGAAGCTTAAATCCCTCATATGGATTATTATCCGTATGATACAGATGTGTCTTTGCAGAGATAACGTTTTCCTTCTCAGGATCAAATACAACAATATCTGCATCACTTCCCTCACGTATCACGCCCTTATTGGGATACACTCCGTAAAGTTTAGCTGCATTCTCACTTAACAGACGGCACATCTGTTCCTGCGTGATCCTGCCTGTGCGTACACCGTATGTATAAAGCAGAGTTCCTCTCGTCTGTACTCCCGGCAGCCCTCCCGGAATCTTCGTGAAATCATCTTTACCAAGAGCTTTCTGCTCCATTGTAAAGCTGCACTGGTCAGTTGCAACCGTCTGGATCTGATCATTCGCCAGTGCTTTCCACAGGCAGTCCTGATCTGCTTTCTTACGGATTGGAGGTGCACACACGTATTTGGCACCTTCAAAATCCGGTTTTGAATATACACTGTCATCCAGAAGCAGATACTGCGGACAGGTTTCCGCATATACCTTTTGTCCGTTCATTCTGGCACGCATCACTTCTTCAAATGCTTTCCGGTTGGTAAGATGTACTACCATTACAGGAGCATCTGCTGCATCTGCGATCACAAGAAGGCGATGAACTGCCTCTGCCTCCATAATATCCGGACGCACCAACGGGTGATTCTCAGGTCCCAGACGTCCCTCTTTTTTGGCTTCTGCGATCAACGCATCGATTGCCCCTGCATTCTCACAATGTACCCCTGCAAAACATCCGTATTCATTTAATTTCTTAATAATCTTATAAAGGTCACCGTCATCTACGATCATTGCCGGATAAGTCATGTAAAGCTTAAAACTGGTAATCCCTTCATTGATCATATCCTGTATTTCTCTCTCAGTTTCCTCATTCCATTCCACAACAGACATATGGAAAGAATAATCACAGGAACATTTCCCATCTGCTTTCTTATGCCACTTCTCAAGGCCTTCCTTCAGCGTATGACCACCTTTATCCTGAGACGCATAATCGATCACCAGAGTTGTTCCTCCTGCAATGGCAGCTCTTGTTCCTGTTTCAAAATCATCTGCCGTCACTGTTCCTGCCACTTCCAGGTCAAAATGTGTATGTCCGTCTATAAATCCCGGAAAAAGCAGCTTACCGTTTACATCAACTACCTGTGCATCCTCTGCTTCCAGATTCCGGCCTACTTTTACAATCTTCTCTCCATCTATAAGAACATCTTCTCTGACAGACATATCCCCCGATACTACTGTACCATTCTTCAGTAAAGTTTTCACTGTTTCTGACACCCCTTTCTTTATTATAAGTTAGGGACAAAAAGTATTTTACCCCTAGAGCGTGTCTGAAAAATCATTCCCGCAATCTGAACGCCCCACTTTGCGGGATATTTCACCCGAATTCAGTTGCCGTAGCCCACTACGGCGCCCTCATCCGGGCAAAATATCCCACAAATTGTGACGCACATCTTGCAGAAAGCCTTTTTCAGACACGCTCTAACTTATCGCAATTCTCATGTTTAAAATATACCACGATTCCTATATCACTTCAATGATTTATGATTATAATCACAAATTTTTTAAGGTATTCACATTTATTTTTTTTAGGCTCTTTTTATTTCCTTTTTTTTATGATAGAATATAAAAAATGTGCAGTTTCCATGTGTCTGCACTGAACGTTTTGACGGATAAATTTATCCGCTTTACTACATGCTCATAATCGAATGACTGTTACTGCTCAGACTATAGAAGTCCCGCCTGATTCGGTTATGATCCGTTTAAAAGTTATATTAATAGGAGGAAATCAAATGGGACGACTTACTGTGTTAAAACAAATCGCTGCTGATCTTGCTTCCCAATTCGGACCTGACTGTGAAGTAGTAATCCATGATCTGAAAACTTCGGAGCCGGAACATTCCATCGTCTACATCGTAAATGGTCATGTTACAAACAGAGATATCGGAGACGGACCATCCAATGCTGTTTTTGATGCGATCCGCAATCAGGAAAAAGGAGCAACCCCCGAAGACCATACCGGTTATCTGATGAAAACAGCAGACGGCAAGATCCTGAAGTGCAGCACTTCCTACATTCATGATGACGATGGTACCCTTCATTATGTTTTCGGAATCAATTATGACATTACCAAGCTTACTATGATCGAATCTGCCCTTCATTCTCTTGTCACTCCGGAAAATAAGGAAGAGAAACCCAAAGAGATCACTCATAATGTCAATGATCTTCTTGATCATCTGATCGAAGAATCTGTAGCTCTGGTAGGCAAACCTGTTCCTTTAATGAATAAGGAGGATAAGGTTACTGCTATTCAGTTCTTAAATGATGCAGGTGCTTTCCTTATTACCAAATCCGGAGATAAGGTTGCAAATTATTTCGGAATCTCCAAATATACATTGTACAGTTATATTGATGTAAATAAGTAAAAACAGGAAAGAATGATATAAAAACAGACCTGCATGGTACTTCTCCATCAGGTCTGTTTTTCTTCTGTTTTTCTTTTTTCATCTAGCGCCGGTATATCGTTAAATATGTTCTCTCTTTCATCTCCTTCCTCGTATGTTTTTTCGATATTCCTTTATAGACTGATTATAACACAGAACAACAACATTTTTTCTCTTTCACGCGAACAGTAATTATATGGCGTGAATGGTATGGAAAAAGGTTGTCTTTAAATTTGAAATCTTTTATACTTGATATATATATAACATTTTGATGACAAATTTTATCAATCCTTATCAGACGGAGGTGCTGTTATGTCTGAACAGATTTTATCTGCTGTTCATGGTATCACTACCATGCTCTTTGGAATTTACTGTTCTGCATTTTTTCTTGGGATCAAACCGATCAGAAAAAATATCCTGACTATGTTTCTGTTATTTTCAGGACAGGGACTGTTATATGTAATTGATCTGGCATTATTTGGGGAAACTCTTGCAAATATGTCCTATCCGCTGATCGTACATTTTCCATTGGTTTTATTCCTCTCCGTTCATTATAAGTATCCTCTGATTTCTTCCGCTGTTTCTGTCTTTTCTGCCTATCTGTGTTGCCAGATAAGCAACTGGACCGGATTATTCGCTTTGGCAATAACAGGATTACAGTGGTGTTATTATTCTGTGCGGATCTTAACAACAACCTTAACTTTTGTCCTTCTTTATCGATATGTATTTCGATCTACAAAAACAATTTTTACAAAAAATGCACGTGAGCTTTCCATCATCGGTTTCCTGCCATTTGTATATTACGTTTTTGATTATGCTTCCACCAAGTTTTCAACTTTACTTTATTCCGGAAATAAAGCAGTTGTTGAGTTCATGGGATTTGCATTCTGCATTGCCTACCTGGTATTTCTCATCATCTACTTTCAGGAATATGAGAATAAACAGGAGATAACGCAATACAGCAATCTTCGTGAAATGCAGCTTCAATCCATGCAAAACGAAATTGAACAGGTAAAGATCAGCAGCCAGAGACTGGCGATCCTGCGGCATGATATGCGCCACCATCTGAGTATTATTCTGACCCAGCTGCAAAACGGACATCCGGATAAAGCACAGGAATACATCCATGAAATTAATTCTGCATATGACGATACGATCATCGCCGCCTATTCCGGAAATGAAATGCTGAACTCTGTGCTTTCCATTTATCATTCCCGTTTCACAGACAGAGGATTGTCTCTTATATGCAATGTTTCTACAGGAAAAGAACTTCCATGCTCCGATCTGTCCCTCTGTACAATCCTGTCCAATGCGCTGGAAAACTCCATGCATGCACTGGAGCAGCTGGAATCACCTTCAAAATGGGCCCGGCTTACTCTTTCACAGAAAAAGAATCACATTCTGTTCCAACTGGAAAATCCCGTAGAAAAAATTCCGGCATTTGTAGATGGAGTTCCGGTTTCTACCAGAAACGGGCATGGAATCGGTGTCAGGAGTATTATTTATTATGTGGAACAATTACATGGACAGTCTCATTTTTCTATCGTGGACCATTGCTTTGTCCTGCGAATCATCATCTGACACAGGATTTCCACTGCCGGATACAATACATACATTTATTCACAGAAAGGTTTTGATAAAAATTATGAATATTGCAATTTGTGATGATGAAATACTCTTTACCCGGGAATTAAGTTCACTTCTGACGCACTGGGCGAAAAAAAATGATTTTTCACTTACCCTGTATCCATATTCCAACGGTGATGATCTGTTAACAGCTCTCCGGACAATTCCGGTAGATCTGATCTTTCTCGACATCATCATGCCATTATTAAACGGCATAGATACAGCAAGAGAAATACGCAGCATGGGACTGACTGTTCCTGTGATTTTTCTGACTTCTTCCAGAGAATTTGCCCTGGATTCCTATGATGTAAAAGCTTTTCATTATCTTTTAAAACCAGTAAATACTCTGAAACTTTTTTCTGTTATGGATGATTTTTTTAAAACTTATCATGTTCCGGCGGAAACTTTCATCGCACATACTACAGACGGATTCTGCTCAATTACGCTCAATGATGTAGATTATCTGGAAGCTCAGAATAAACAGGTTCTGGTCTGCCTTTCAAATGGAACTACTTTAAAAATTCGCGAATTATTTGCAAAGTGTGAAGGGGTCTTTACTCCGGCAAAAGGATTCTTTAAATGTCACCGAAGCTATATTGTAAACCTGTCGCACATAAAACAGTTCACAAGAACTATGGTCACTACCGGCATTTCCTCTGTCCCTATTTCCAGAAATAACTATTCTGCATTCAAAGATGCCTATTTTTCATATATGTTTGATTCTAACTCCGGTTAATCCGATAATTACAGCATTTGCGGGTTACTATCCCCTCCGTTCTCAGCAATACATTTTGCAGTTCACTGCTTTTCGTACACCCTCACATATTCTTATCGTTCCATTTCATGTGCCTGTTTGTAGATTTCACAGGCAGCATAATTCACACATCTGTCATGTGCACAATCCATAAATGTGAGGGTTCTTTTATCTCCTTCCATCGTATATTCGCAACAGACAGTCTGCCCTCCATTACATGTTCTGCAAAATCCCGAAATAAACTCTTCTTCTATCTCCATTTTATCCCTCCTCAATTTTCCTTATATCTCATTATCCTTCCGAGAAACAAAAATACAGGCAACAATATATTCGTTACTGTTCACAAATATTTTTATTTATTCGTCTGTTTTTTGTTGCATTTTACAACAAACAGATTTATAATCAGTATAACATAGAAATGTGCGGAAACACTATAACAAACATAAAATAATCGTAACTGTTCAGTACCTTCACAGTTACGAGTCAAAATCCATTAAAAATCGCCTTCGGCGATGGGATTTTGACTTGTATGTCTCGGGATTTTGGCATGTTCATGCCAAAACACCTCGCGGGATAGTAGACTGCTGAATAGTTACAAATAATCAAAAAAGAGGGAAAATGTCATGAACAAAGAACTTTATGATGAGGCAATACGTTCCAATATCCTGTCACGCAAACTGATCGAACAGTTGATGGAAAGTATGAATTACAGCAGTATCTCTTTTATCAACTGGACTGTAGAGGTACTAAAGATTATTAGAACTCGTCTGGAACGCGGAGATAAAATCACAGACGAAGTATCCGGAATCACTTATGATATAAAATCTTTCCGAAATTTTGTAAGCACCAATTTTTCTTCCTATATTACAAGTCAGGTCTTTGATGCTCCTGATAAGGCAGAGAAAGTATATTTTTCTCTGGAAGCCACCGAAGACGGACATGCCTACAATATGGTTATGGCAAGTTCATCAAAGCACAAAACATATAAGTGGATTTCCAGTCTCAGCGAACGCTTTTCATTAGTGGAGATGATCGCTACCGGAATTGTATATCTTAAAGATAACAGGACAGATACATATCAGCCATTTATTTCCGGAAATGGTAAGTACTGCAGATATGACGTAGAAAAAGGACAGATTGTCGAATTATAAAATGCTGAGATTGATTTGCATCTTGTTATATTATGCATAATCTTAAGAATTGCATAATACAGAACAAACAACCATCATTGAGTCAGTACATACAAGAAAGAATCCTGCTTGCAGGATTCTCCGCCTGTGGCGGGTCGCTTCAGCGACATAATTCCTCTCCGTCGCAGTGCGATCCTGCCCGGAGGGCTTTTTTATGTTATAGGAACATTACGGAGTAATTTCCTATAACATAAAAAATCCCCTGCCATTCAGCAGGGGATTTTAATTTAATCATATTCAGATTAGTTGTTGATAAGTTTGTCTTCGCCATTCCAGCTGTAAAGTTTACGGATTTCTTCGCCAACTTTCTCAGACTGATGCTCAGAAGCTTTCTTTCTCATAGCTTTGAAGTGAACCTGTGCACCTGCATCAGACATATCAAGTAAGAAGTCTTTTGCAAATGTACCATCCTGGATATCAGAAAGAATTTTCTTCATAGCTTTCTTTGTATCTTCTGTGATGATCTTAGGTCCTGTGATGTAATCACCATATTCAGCAGTGTTGGAGATAGAATATCTCATTCCTGCGAATCCTGACTGATAAATCAGGTCTACGATCAGTTTCATTTCATGAATACATTCAAAGTATGCATTTCTTGGATCATAACCAGCTTCAACAAGTGTTTCGAAACCAGCCTGCATAAGTGCGCAAACACCACCGCAAAGTACAGCCTGCTCACCAAAGAGGTCTGTCTCTGTCTCTACACGGAATGTAGTTTCAAGAAGACCAGCTCTTGCTCCGCCGATTCCAAGACCATATGCCAGTGCAAGATCCTGAGCTTTTCCTGTGTAATCCTGCTCTACAGCGATAAGACAAGGTGTTCCTTTTCCAGCCTGATACTCACTTCTTACTGTGTGACCAGGTGCTTTAGGAGCAATCATTGTAACATCAACATTCTTTGGTGGTTTGATGCATCCGAAATGGATATTGAAACCATGAGCAAACATTAACATGTTGCCTTCTTCAAGGTTTGGCTCGATGGATTCTTTGTAAAGTTTAGCCTGTAATTCATCATTGATAAGAATCATGATGATATCTGCCTGTTTAGCTGCTTCAGCTGCTGTATATACCTTAAAGCCCTGCTCTTCAGCTCTCTTCCAGGATTTGCTGCCTTCGTAAAGACCGATAATGACATCACATCCGGAATCCTTTAAGTTCAGAGCATGTGCATGTCCCTGGCTTCCGTATCCAATAATTGCAATTTTTTTACCATCCAGTAAGCTTAAATTACAATCTTCCTGATAAAAAATCTTGTTAGCCATTTTATTTTCCTCCTGCTAATCGTAAAAAAATTTATCGTTAAGGGATGCTCCCCTAGCAAACTATATATGTACTGTTTCTGAGATATTCTTCCATTTCCTGCATTCCGAAAAACCTTCCGGTCTTTTCATCAGAAATAGGTTACATCCTGCGAACCTCTTGATAAACCGGTCATTCCTGTACGTGCAAGTTCGAGAATCTCGTAATCGCCCATCAGCTCAAGAAATGCCTCCAATTTATTATGGTTGCCTGTCATCTCCAGTATCATGGAATCCACACTTACGTCTGCGACTTTCGCATGGAAAACATCCGCTATGGAAATGAGTCCCTGTCTCTGCTCCGGTTTCGCAGCCACCTTGATCATCATTAATTCATGGCATACGCTGTTGTCCGGCTCCAGGATCTTAATATCTCTTACATCTACAAGCTTGGCAAGCTGATTCGTGATCTGCTCCAGAATCAGTTCATCCCCGCTGCACACAACGGTAATTCTGGAAAAACGCTCGTCCGCTGTTACACCTCCGGTAATGCTGTCGATGTTATAGCCTCTGCGGCTGAATAATCCAGATACTCTGGTTGTTACACCTGCAGTATTATCTACTAACAGGGATAATACTCTCTTCTGCATGTCCCACCTGCTTTCAACGTGTACATTTTCACCACGTTAATATAATAAATAGCTCGTATGGTTACCATTATATCAATAATCATGATTTTGTCAATAAATTTTTCGCACAAAAACAAATGTCTTTCTGTGACGTTACTGTTCACTTCGTTCCCAGCAACACGCTTCGCGGGATATTACCAGTGAACAGTAACTCTATGATAACTTTTGTAAAAACATCAAATTAACTGCCTATATCAGATATTTATTTCTGAACTCTTCGATCATTTTCGGTTTCAGATAAAATACGGTCTGGAAAAACTTTTCCATAGAACCATAAGTCTTTTTCACTGTTTCAAAAACAGCAGCCAGATACTCCTCTTTTACATTATATATAATTGGAAGCTTCTCGGTCATTTTCTCATCTGCCTCCGGCCAGGTCTGTACAAGTCTCTGCATATATACCAGTTTGGGCTCCATATAACGGTTTGTGCGCAGATAGTCTTCATATATCACATCTTCCTCCACCCCCAGCAGACTGAGCAGAAAAGCAGTCGCGATCCCTGTACGGTCCTTTCCAGTTCCGCAATGCCACAAAACAGCACCTTTTTCCTGCCTGAAAAGAATATCGATAAACCTCGCATACTGTTTCAACACCAGCTGATCCATGCATAAATTCCTGTACTGTCTGATCATATATTCTTCCATATCATCCGGGAGTCCTGCAAGCATTTTCACAAACTGTTCTCTGTTGCTGATAACCTGCACATCCTCATCCACAACCGGTACATGGTAGTATTCTACTTCTGCTATAATAGTATCCGGTTTACATTTTCTCTCTTCTGCCGAACGCAGGTCGATCACCGTCTTCAGATTGTATTCTTCTCTAAGTCTGTTCTTATCGCTCTCTGAAATGTGATAAAGTTCCCCGCTTCTCAGAAGCCTCCTCGGCAGGATGTGTCTGTCATCAGCTGTAACGATCGCACCCAGATCTCTGGTATTCGGCAGACTATGAAGAGATATCCTGCCGCCCTTCGGGAAACCTGTTGCCATATCCGGGTTTAATATCTTAAGAATGCGGATACACTCATGAATCTCTTTTTCTGTCATATCGAACTTGTATCTCTTCTTACGTCTGGTAACAATTACAAGATAATTTACACTCAGCTGTCTGTCATCACCTTCATCTGCTCCCTCTTTTCGCATATATGCCCATACAATGTCTTTACATGGAAGATTGTTTATCATCATATGTCTGGTAAAAACCAGAAATCCATCTTCTATCCTTATCTTTCCATACTTCATGATCCACCACTCCACTGTCTGCAATTTTATTACTGTTCACTCTGCTCTTAAAGCGTGTCTGAAAAATCATTCCCGCAACATGCTTCACAATGCATACTGAACAGCAGCCATTTTTTCAGAATAACACAGAAATCGGAATTTGACAATTCCTGTCAAACGTTTATAATCATGGTGTTATTGTGATATAGCAGTCACCTTATGAACCGTACTTTTTGTACAGAAATCATTTTTTTGAAAGGATTTATGAAAATGGAGAATCTTATTTTCTGTCTTAATGCTACAATCCCGATTTTTCTCACCCTGATGCTCGGGCTCTTTTTTCGGAAGATCGGACTCTTTGATGACACCTTTGTCAGCCGTCTGAATAAGTTCGTATTTAATGCAGCTCTGCCTGCGCTTTTGTTTCTGGATATTGCAAAGTCAGATTTCTACAGTGTATGGAATACGAAATTTGTATTGTTCTGCTTCTTTGTCACACTGATCAGTATCGGAATTTCCACAGGACTTTCCTATCTGCTGAAACCGCGAAATATCCAGGGCGAATTTATCCAGGCTTCTTACCGGAGCAGCGCTGCGATCCTTGGAATTGCAATTATCCAGAATCTTTACGGAAACGCAGGAATGGCACCGCTTATGATCATCGGAAGTGTGCCGCTTTATAATGTGATGGCAGTTATAACACTGTCACTGTTCGCTCCCGGCGGCGGTAAACTTGATACCGCAAAACTTATCCGAACCCTGAAAGGAATCGCCACGAACCCTATTATCCTTGGTATCCTGACAGGTATGGTATGGTCGCTGCTTCATCTGCCAATGCCAACAATTCTGAATACTGCCGTAGATAATCTCGGAAAAACAGCGACTCCTCTTGGGCTGATGGCCATGGGTGGCGCACTGAAATTCGGCAAGGCATTCGCAAGGCCGAAACCACTGATCGCATGTAGCTTTCTGAAGCTTGTGGGATATGAAGCTGTATTTCTTCCACTGGCTGTGCTTCTGGGATTTTCCCATGATATGCTGGTTGCGATCATTATCATGCTTGGCTCTGCCACTACTGTAAGCTGTTATATCATGGCCAAAAACATGGATTATGACGGCGATTTTACTTCCGGTGTGGTTATGACTACCACTCTGTTAAGCTCCTTTACCATGACAATCTGGCTCTATATATGCAAAAGCCTGGGACTGATCTGAGCCCAGGCTTTTTATGTTTATATCAGCTTCAGATATTCCAGTCCGTTTCTGATTCCATAATGGAACATATCCTGTGTAATATGATCAGCCAGAGCTTTTATTTTCTCCGAACCATTTCCCATGGCAACCTTCACCGCCGCATATTCAAACATGGCGAGATCATTATTGCTGTCTCCAAACACGATCGTATCCTCCCATGGAATATCAAAGAGTCTGCACACTGCCGAGATCCCCACTGCCTTGTTAAAGCCCTTTGGGACAAGTTCAATGGTGGTTCCCGCAATCCCTGAACCACTCTCATGACGGATAATGTCATAATACTCACTCAGTTCCCTGCAGGCAGCTTCTGCATCACAGCCTTTTATCATTTTGGCACTGATCTTATTAATGCGCATACAATCTTCATTTCCCCTGATGGGACGCCATTTAGATCCTAAAGATTCTGTGATCAGATCCGTATACCAGTTCACATCTGTATTATATTCATCCTTATCATAATACATGAAATCTGCACCTTCCATAACCGGGACCAGACCATATCTGCGCAGGATTTCCACTGATTTTTTTGCAACTTCCGGGGGCATCTCTTTATTAAAAAGACGTTCTCCATCTTTTTCAATGGTAGCCCCGCAGGCACTGATCATACCGGTAAATGGAAGCTCTTCCAGATACCAGGAAACAAAGGCCCTGCTCCTGCCTGTGCAAAGCCATGCGTCATGACCGTTTTCTCTTAATTTCTTCAATGCCTCCTTTGTGCTCTGGGGTACACCCTTTTCCATATCGCAGAGTGTTCCGTCTGCATCAAAAAACACTGCTTTTCTGTTCACTTTCTTATCTCCTGATTTTTATATTTACGTTTATCTTCCAGTGTGCCGACAAGCTATGCAAAAAATACTGTCGCTGCCTTAACCAGGCTCTCTGTATCTTTCGCACCTGTGGTTTCATATACAGAGTGCATGGCAAGCTGTGCCAGACCGATATCCACTGTTTTCACAGGAACCTGGGTATTGGAAATATTTCCCAGCGTGGATCCGCCTGCCATATCCGAACGGTTCACAAAGGTCTGGTACGGCACCTTTGCCCTGTCACAGATATCCTTGAAAATTGCAGCGGACACTCCGTCTGTACAATATTTCTGGTTTGCATTGTACTTGATCACGATTCCCTCATTCAGCACCGGACGATTTACCGGATCTGTCTTATCTGTATGGTTTGGATGGAGGGCATGGGCATTATCTGCAGAGATCATAAAGCTGTCTGCAAGTGCCATATAGTATTCCTCCTGAGTACGTCCCAGTCCCATATTGATCCGCATCAGAGTATCCTTAAGGAATGTGGAAGCAGCGCCCTGTCTTGTACTGCTTCCCACTTCTTCATTATCCAGCACACAATGTACAGAAATGCTTTCTTCACGATTTCCCTGCAGGAATCCCTCCATAGAAGAGAATGCACACTGCAGATCATCCAGTCTGGGTGCAGAGACAAATTCCTCATTTACTCCCCACAGAGTACCCGGAGTTCTGTCATAAAGAAACAGATCATGTCCCAGAATATCTTCTGTCTTTACTTCTGCGGCCTCAGCCACAGTTTCCATAAATCTACCCTTTCCTTCCTTACCGCTGAAAAGAGGCAGCATATCCTTCTGCACATTATATTTATATCCGTCATTTACTTCCCTGTTCATATGAATGGCAAGATTGGGAATGACCAGCAGATCTCTGTCCACAGCCACCATCTTCTCTCTGATTTTTCCATCCTGGCGGACAATCAGCCTTCCTGCTACCGACAGAGGTCTGTCAAACCACGGAGACAGAATCATTCCACCGTAACGCTCCACATTCAGTTTGATATAAGCATTCTCCACCTCTATTTCAGGATTCTCCTTGATCTTAAGGGAAGGGGAATCACTGTGGCTTGCCATAATATGAAACTTCCACACAGGCTTCTGCGGAATGGAAAAAGCTATGATCGCAGAATGATTTCTGGTCACATAATAATTTCCGCCTTTTTTAAGCTTCCAGTGATCCTCCTCTTTCAATTCTTCAAAGCCTTCTTTGTCAAGCCTTTTGGTCATCTCCGTCACTGCCTGAAATGCAGTGGGGCTTTTCTCTATGAATTTCAGTAACTTCTTTGCTGTTTTTCTGTACATAGTTTGATTCTCCATTTGAATGATTAATCAAGCGGATATTCGCAATCCGCTTCGCTACTTGCTCATAATCGAATAACTGCTTCGCAGTTTATCAGAAGGAGCTTGCACTCCTCCTGATACAAGCAAGTCCCCACCCACTGCTTATTACTTTTCGCAATTGAAGCAGGGGACTTACTTGATTCGGCTAAAATGCTACCTGATTTATACTATTTTTTATTATAATCAGTCTGTCCTGGTAATAAAAACAGCAGTCATTATTTCCATAAGAAATATGTGCTGCTGCTTTTATATCAGTCTTTAATGATCAGAGCCATAAAAACCAGATCTGTATTTCCTGTATTTGCAAGTGCATGTCCATGATTGTCCGGTGTGAATGTAATATCTCCGGCTTTTACCGGACGATAGGTACCGTTGTCATTGTATTCGCCCTGTCCCTGTAAAATATAATAGGTTTCACTTTCTCCATGATGTTCATGATATCCCAGTGAACATCCCGGCTCCAGGGTTACCTGTGCATACAGTCCACATTTACCATTCAACTGTTCTGCATCAAGGATTTCTTTGATGATTACGTGACCATTTCCACCTGCCATGTGTTCTTCGCGTCTGATTCTCATAATTTTTTGCCCTCCTGTAGGTGTTTTCTCTTTTATAGAATTTCCATTGAATATATCATAGCACTGTTTGTAAAAAATGGCAAAGTAAATATCAATGGAACATTCAACAAAATATCGTTACTGGTTACTGTTCACTTTATTTTGCAGTATTTTCAGATTTGTTCAGAAGGCTGTCCAGAAGCTGCGAAATAGTCTGATTTAACACAGGATGTCGCAGATACGGAGCAATCTGATTCATTGGTACAAGAACGAAATCGCGGTTGTGCAGATCAATATGAGGAATATGAAGATCTGGCATATCAATAATTTCCTGATCATAAAACAGGATATCCAAATCCAGTGTCCTTGGTCCCCAGTGAATGATACGTTCCCTGTTTGCCTCCTGTTCTAACTGATGCAGTCGCACAAGCAATTCTCCAGGAGTAAGAAGTGTCCGCATTTTCAGAACTCCATTTAAAAATTCATCCTGATCAGTAACTCCGTAAGGTTCTGTAATAAGATAATCGGAAATTGCCTCTATACGGCATCCTTTTGTCTCTGCCAGACCACGGATTCCATTGTCTATATACATCTTTTTATCACCCATATTAGAGCCAAAAGCAATGTAAGCAGTATGCCATTTCCGTGTAATTTCCACAGATACGGTTTTCAGAGGAAGACCAACCGGTGCCCAGGGCTTTTCGATCTTCAGAGTGATTTTTTCAAGTCCGGAAAGAGAGCAAAGAAGCATTTCTGCAAGATTCTCTGCAAGAGATTCCAGAAGTTTATAAGTATGTTTTCTAGTGAAATCAGTGATCATATGGCTGACTTCGCCATAGTTTATGGAAGCAGACAACTCATCGGTTAATCCCGCCAGACGTGTTCTGGTAAAAAGTGTAGCAGAAATAACAAACTTCTGTCCCAGAACATTTTCTTCGGGATATACACCATGGTTTGCAAAAACCTCCAACTCTTTAATTTCTATTTTATCTAATCTGGTCTCATCCATAACAGCAAATCCTTTCTGTATGTTATTTATATTTACCATCTGTTTTGTGCCAGTAATTTATCTGCGTCCCAGGATTGCTTCTGTCATCTGGATCACACGCTTGTTTTCTTTAACATCGTGGACACGGACAAAAGAGCATCCCTTCATTACGCCAATTACACTGGTAGCCAAAGTCCCCTCCACGCGCTGATCTACAGGAAGATCCAGTGCCAGTCCAATCATGGATTTACGGGATGTACCAAGGAGAACCGGAAGTCCCAGATTCTGAAAAAGCTCCAGGTGATTCATTGCTTCCAGATTCATTTCAAATGTTTTTCCAAAACCAATTCCCGGATCAAGCATGATTTTTTCATCTTTAATTCCAGCCTGTCTTGCAAGATTAACACATTCCTGTGTTTCAGCGAGCATATCAATAATAAAATTTTGATATTCTGTATTAGATTTGTTGTGCATCAGACAACAGGCCACATCATATTTTGCGATCACAGCTGCCATTTTCGGATCATATTTTAATCCCCAGATATCATTAACCAGGTCAGCTCCTGCCTGGATAGAGCTTTCAGCAACACTGCTCTTAAAAGTATCTACAGAAACAGGAATGTCAAAATGTTTTTTGACCGCTTCAATAACAGGAAGAACTCTCTGTGCTTCCTCATCAGCACTGACAGGAGTATGACCGGGACGTGTAGATTCGCCTCCGATATCAATAATATCTGCACCATCAGCAATCATTGCCTCTGTATGTTTCAAAGCTTCATCCATATGATTCCATTTGCCGCCGTCAGAAAAGGAATCAGGGGTAACATTTAGAATTCCCATTATGTAAGTATGATTCTTAGTATCAAAAAAACGGTTTCCAATTTTCATGAGCAGAGCCCATCCTTTCTTTTGTGCTTATGAGAAAGATCAGTATTCAATTTTCATATTTTTTTTATCATCAGACCAATAGCATTCGGAAGCTGCGGAACATAAAAAACAATTTCTGGACTGCTTATCCGCTTTATAAAGAAGTGCTGCCAGCGTACTGCAGGAATCTCCTTTTCGGTGATGTCCAATGGAAGACAGAATCAGTTCTTTTTCCTGTTCTGTAAAGTGCAGATCTGTCAGAATTTCCCGTGCGATTTCTACTCCTGCAATATCATGGGGAATGTTGTACTGATATTGCTGTGCACGTCCGATATCATGAAGAAGTGCTGCTGCATAGATAAGCTCTTTGGGCAGCTCCAGATGTTCCTCCAATGCATAAATGTACATCAACCGTGCAACATCCAGAAAATGTTCAGGCGTATGACGGCAGAAGATCCGTTCACTCTCAAGTTCCTGTATTTTTTTATAATGTTCCTGATAAACCGGATGCCTCCAGATCTGATTGACACGATCCATATCTGAAAAATTGTTATTCATCCTTTTACCATAGAAAGGAACATTTTCTGCAGTTCCTTATCTTCTGTAAACGCACCACGGGTTACAGTAGTGATCGTTTTGCTACCCGGTTTTTTTATTCCGCGCATGGTCATACAGGTATGTTCCGCTTCCAGCATTACCATAATTCCTTTTGGATCCAGAGTGCGCTCCAAAGCATCTGCAATCTGAACAGTAAGCCGTTCCTGGATCTGTGGTCTTCTGGAATAAACCTCTACTGTACGTGCCAGTTTGCTTAAACCGGTAACTTTGCCGTTGGGGATGTATGCAAGATGAGCTTTTCCATAAAAAGGCATCAGATGATGCTCACACATGGAGTAAAAGGTGATGTCTTTTTCCAGTACGATTTCATTATTTTCTACAGGAAACTGCTTCAACAGATGCTGGTCCGCTTCATGACCAAGACCTCCGTAAATTTCTTCACACATGCGGGCAATCCTGTCAGGAGTATCAATCAGACCTTCCCGTGTGATATCTTCACCGATACCTTCCAGAAGCAGACGGACTGCCTGCTCAATTTTCACTTTGTCAACCATTAAAAAATAACCTCCTTTGTATTTTTGAAATGGAGATTATCCTTTTGACCAAAGTCAAGCGGATATTCGCAATCCGCTTTGCTACTTGCTCATAACCGAATAGCTGCTCCGCAGTTTATCAGAAGGAGCTTGCACTCCTCCTGATACAAGCAAGTCCCCACCCACTGCTTATTGCTTTTCGCAATTGAAGCAGGGGATTTACTTGATTCGGTTAAAAAGGATATCTCCAATTGTGATAGAATGTATGTCGAAAACATTCCCTAACACAATATGAGATATCCTCTTATATTGTTTGCAACGGGTGCGGATAATATACCGTAAGACGCACTTTTCGTTTCAGTGACAACTCCCCATTCACCGAACACTTGACGCATAAAATCCTATTTTGCATATCATTCATTTCGGTATTCAGTATACCATGTAATACGATAATAGAAAAGGTTTTTTCTGACTTTTCAGAATAATTTTTTCCTGCTGCCAGAACTAATAGTTTCGAAGTACACTTTGCAGATATTCTTTATAATGTTGCTTTACATCTTCCGGTTCGTACTGATACCATATTCTCGGTCCAGAATCATACATAATTCCGTAACACATCTATTTCCATGTTATATAATCTTTCCGGACAAATGATTAATTTCAGCTAACAGATCTGTACCGTCCATCCTGACAATTTCTGGCGCTGTTTTTTCCAGTTAAAGTCATAATACTCCACTTCTATTTCCTGGTATCTAGACTCACGAGCAAACTTAGCCATATACCAGGTTATCCACATAGTGATTCCTTCCTGATGATAATGTGCCTGTGCTTCAACTTTACTGTATCTTCCAATATCGCTATATCGCGCCAGTATCTGCATATCTGTTTCTGTGCCTTCTCTTTTCCTTCGGGATTGTAATATATGTCTTTTCCTCTACTTCTGAAACTCAGAATCTTTCCGTCTCGGAGATACAATAAAGCAATCTTGTCTATTAACATATAATCCTTTAATCTATAAAAGCCACTGTCTCTTAACCTCTACAAATTCATTGTTTGACAATCTTCCAATACATATTTCCTTCCATTTTTCAATGCCTTTCAATACCGGTGCATCTGGTTTTTCCGAAATACACTTATCTATTTGAAAAGCAGTTCTTGCACATGCGGAACGAAGATTTATTGTAGATTTTATCTCTTTTTCTGTACATTCCTTTATTTTTTCATAAGCCGTATGCTCTGCACACTCTAATAAAGCCTTATCTAATGGCATAAGAATTTCATCTGATAAATCAAGCACCCCCATATATGCCAAATTATGTATAGAAATATAAAACATCTGTAATCCAGGCTGTTTCCCATATCTTATAAGTCTTATTTGCTCGATTAACAATTCTTTTGCTGTATCTAATTCCGGCCACTTCAAAATAATATGTTCAGCAGCATTCGTCGCATCTGCTATTTTATTCTTATCATCACTATAGAATTGATCAATAATGTTTTCTCCTAATTCAGCTTCTATTCTTTCTTTGCTAAATAAAAGAGCTCTTGATTCTAAAGTATTTATCCCATATTCGCTCATTTCATCAAACATTTTTAATAACGACACTACTAAATCAGAATTCATCTGATCTATTTCAAATGAAAAGCTTCCAATTACTCGCTCCAGTGCTTGATACCTATCATAGAATTCATCATAATAAAAATCCCTGTGCTCATTATCATCAAATCTGCTCCTACCGATTTCCCAGTACTCTATAAATCTATAAAAAATGATCTCGATATCCGCAATTTTTAATAAATCGGGGTACAAATAATTTATACACTGAAGTTCTTCAAATATTCTTGCCCCGCCCATCGTAACTGCTCCAAGTCCTCTGGATTTCAGATTATCATAAGACTTATTATCCATAATATAGCTTCGCACAAGATCCTTAACATCTATTTCCTCTGGACTTGGCCATTTCAAATAAACTGCGGCATAATATTCCTTAAAATTCGGAAGTCCTGTGTCTGCATTTACATTTTTCCAAATTAATTCGCGTAAATCCACCAATTGTTCATCTGATAATAACGACCATTCTCTTAATTTATTTAAACGCGGAATAATCGCCCAATAATCTTCATCCGATTCCCTTGCACATTTTATCAGGTCATCTACAATAGTCGAATCTATATTTGCTTTCTCATAGTATTTTTTTGCAAGAGTACTATCAGAAATCACATCGAAGGGATCAATTGATCTATCCTCACCTATATGTGTTCTGTTTTTTGTTGAAGATAATAATATTTCGTTTAAATACTGAGATTTAATATTTTCATCTATGATACAAAGAATCTGATGAATCCATTTATCCATTACACGGTATTCATGTACAATATCTGTATCAATTAGCTTGCACATCAGTGTCAATAATTTTTTCTGCTGAACTAAAGAAGATACCGAAACTAATCTTCTAAGAATTTCCAGACCATTATTCAGCAAATGTGTATACGCATTTCCTCTTTCAGTATTTACGCTGATACTTTCGATATTCTGCTCAATGCATTTAAATGCATAATCAAACAATTTTCTGCAAATATCAAATCCTACATTAATACAGTTTTTACGGGAAATAATGGATTTAACTACTTTGTTATTTCCTGATCTCATACACATGAAGAAACCTAATGATGGAGTATTTATAATAAGGGCATTTACAAATTCAATTTCCTGATGCGGGAGAAATCTTGTCATACCAAGATGCAGAGGCATTGCTATCCTTGTCAACACCCTATAAAAACTATAAATCTCGCAAAATCCATTGCTCCCCCATATAATTGTTTTTATTTCTCGATTAATCTCAAAAGGTTCTTCCTTATGCTTGCAGTAATAATTGTATAAATTATTATTCCATTGATTTTTTTCCTTCGCAAAATCAAAAAAACGAGAATATTCTTCTATTCTGTTCCATGTTGTATGAAGCTCTTCATTTTTGTCGAATGGATAGAGTCCTTGAATTACAAATGCTAAAAGTTCATATGCACCAGATAAAATAGATCCACATTGTACAAAATCTTTATTTTTTTCTCTTGGCATGTTAGTAATGGCTTCTTCTAATTCATCAATTAGCGCTTTCAATTCTGAATATGCGCTTTCAAGCAGGCCACATTCTGCCATTAAACCAACCTTATGCAAACGCAATGCATATCTATTATTCGCACAGGAAAACTGTTGTATTTTATCTCGAACATCAGATATTTGCATTTTGAAAAAGAGACAATCAATGAATTCCATTTCAAGCTCTTCATTTCCTGTTTCCATTATATCAGCACTTTTTTTCATCACATCGAATACTTTTTGCCACGAATTCCAATTCATGTCTTCTCTATATTCCCGCAATAATGATTGTCCAATATAAAACCATTTTTTGTTTTTATCCTGTAGTGACCAGTCTCCATTATCTTTATACTCTTTCCACAGCTCAAAAATATGGTTCTGCAATATTTTTGAAAACACAATGAATCCTGTTTCATATCTCCATACTAATTCAAATGCAAAATCTATTTTTTCTTGTATAGACATTCCAGTTGTCTTCCACAATAATGATTCATCTCTAGTATATGACTTTAATATTTCTCTTTTAGTTACTGGAACAATATACCATCCCGGATATAACTCACGTTCTTTCCTCCAATATTTTGTTAATTCTTCAACTTCCGCTTTTCGTTTTTCATTGCTACCAAAAAGCCCTTTCGTTTGATAGAATTTTAAGTTCCAAGCAAATAAATCCTCATCATCACCAACCACTGTTCCATTTTCTGTATAAACACGTTCAGAATCTGATTTTCTTAACCCATAAGAGACTTCGGATATAAAACTCAGTTCATTTTTAATTTCCAATAATTCAGTAACTAAAAGAGTCTTTATTTCTTGTTGATTACGTGAAATCCTATTAAAAAACAATCTTCCTTCCAATTCTGGGTTATTCGTTGCTGTAAGCTCGAAGAACATTTGCACCAATGAATCAATTATTTTATCAGCATTTTCAACATAATATGTCTCGCATAAATCACCTAATTTTTGTCTCAAGGCTTCTTCCATATCAAAAGCATCATCTTTTCGGATTTCTTTTAAAATCTTCTGCAGATTGTCTTTAGAAAATGCCGCTTGCAAATCGCTCAAAAATAATGTGTCATCTCTACATTTCAATCCTGTTAAACAAGAAGCAACCTCTTTAATTTTAGAGTCAACATTTCTATTTTTCAAATAATCACGAGATGTACTTGCCGCTTGCCCAATAATACTATCCGAATAATTATCACATAAATTTTCTAAAATTCCTTTTAAACCACCAATTACAAGTGAAACATCCATTGTCATCTATTACTCCTTATCAGCAGGATTTTGCATATCATTCATTTCGGCATTTCTATGTCACGTAATACGATAATAAAAGCTTTTTTCTGACTTTTCAGAATGATTTTTCCCAGTCTACCAATTTCATGATTGTTTTTACCGCATTCACTATTCTTGGAGCAAAGTACGCCTTTGTAAGCCTTTTCTTCGAATATGCCCATATAAAATTCTTACTGGTACTTTCTATCAATAAATCTGTAAAATATCGTTCCCAACTGACATACTCTTTACTGTCTATATATTCTTCTGGATTCTGAAGTATTGTTTCTACTTTTACTTCCGGTATTTCCTTTGTTGAAAGTAACAGCCACTCAAAAGATTCTGGTGCATAGAGTACAATGTTTCCCTGTGTTTTAATGCATTCACTGATATCTTTCATCTCTGAACCAAATGCAGCTCCATCTACGATGACCAAAATTGTACCCTCTTCATTCGGTCTCTGTTCCAACTGTCTGATGATATTTGACTTCCCACCAGCAGAAAAACAGTTCACACCCTTCTGTCTGGACATTTCTTTAAAAAATTCAAATCCAGAATTGGAATCCTCTGTTATTACAAGTTTCGGATTGATATTCTTTTCCTCTGATATTTCACCGTACAAATGATAAATCTCATTATATTTCTGTTTCGCATCATGAAATTTTCCAGATTTGCGAAATCCATATATTTCACTTACACTATATGGCAATGCCGGAAGCTTTTCTCTTGTAGCCAGTACAAAGTAATTATCAGATCCCTGCACAAGCTGTGCAAACTTCTTTGAAACCAGGAAGCGATTTCCTTCATCAATAAAAATAATGCTTCCTGTTGTTTCTTCTATCTTTCTTTCCCAATCCTCACTATCAATCACTTTACAGGGGCAGTCACAGGAAAGAAATACACCGCTGTCCGCACCATATCTTCCATAATCATGTATAAGATCAATTAAAACAGTCTTACCTGATCCACTGTCACCAGTAATGATTGTAATATTCCTATGAATTACAAAATCATATTTCACTTTTCTGGATTCTACAATGATTCTATGTGAACCTTTCATAATCACTACTCCTGTTTCATTTCATTTAAATACTTATTTGCTATAGGAACAAGTTCCTTCATTGAATGGACTGTTTCTCCTCCATTTTGGATTTTTATCTCAAATTTTGTATCTTTTCCAAAACTCATCATATGTCTGAGATTAATGGTAACATCTTTAAGCCTTCCTATTTCCAATATCCATTTTGCACAGTTATCGCCACAGGTCGAGGCATTGAAAATCCGATCCGGTTCATTTAAAATCAGCAACAATGTTTTCACTCCTCCTGACAGTCTTTCAGGAGGAATCTGTCCCAACACCGGACTGTTAATGCATTCACCACTCAATACTTCTGAATCATCAATATCTTTAATCATCTTTTTCGCCAGTTCTGCATCAAGCCATTCTGGTTCATAACTGTTTTTAAAATAAACATTTGTATTATAAATACTGTTTTTCACATCTCCATAAATAATGTTCAGCATTTATAAGAACCTCCTCTCAAAATACAATTCTTCTTATAACATGGTTTCGTTCCGCCAAAGAATCCCGGTCTGATTTCTCCAACCTTGTGTCCTCTACTGCCAGAACTAATAGTTTTGAAGCACACTTTGCAGATACTCTTTATACTGTTACTTTACATCTTCCGGTCCGACAATCCTCATCCCGGATCCGACACCGGTAAGCCAGCCAAAAAACTGTGAGCTTACCGATATAAGCTTTTTGAAAGACTCTTCCCCCTTACGATCAGCCTCCAGAATCTCAGTATCCCACATTTTATCTACACGATAATGCTTGATGATTCCGACCGCTGCATCATAGGCTACCAAATAGTAATTTTCATCATCCCATGTCAACGCCCAGGGACTGACAACGTAGAAGGCTCCATTTTTTTCAATTTCAGCTTCTTCTCAACTGTCCATTCCGCATAATGAAATTTAATCTGTTTATTTTCATAAATAGCTGTGTGAATATAATCTACGTTATAATACACTGTTTCATTCTCTGTCTTCGGCCGGTTACATATCTGGAAAGCATTTCAGTATCTGTTTTTACATTTACCACTCTTCACATTTAATATCGCTTATCTGTTCAATTGGAATGACCGTTTGATCTGTCATGATCATGGTATGCTCATATTCATCTACCTTTTTTACAATACCAGAGTACGTAACATAGGATCCGCCGGTTTTTTTTGCATCGGGAATAAAATAAGTTATGGATACATTCTGTTCTATACCAATATTATTTCTGATTATGTTGATTTTTTCGTTCAGCTGAGCAATCACTTCCTCACTCAGTTCCAATCTTTCATCAGTTAATCTTGCTGTTTCTTTTATCGCAGCATCATGTCCAGTCAAGGCTGCAAAAGGAGCAAACTGCGCTGCCCGATTCCGAAGTGGCATTTGCGGATGATTCTTAGAGACCGGATGTGGCAAATTGATAATATCTTCATAAGAATTATTTTTCATCCTCTTCCAACTCCTTTACGCCTTATGTCCGCCAATTTGTTCATTTCTGTCCTTGGCGGTTGCACCTTCCTGAAGATTCATTCCCTTCAGTACAGCGTTTTTTCCAAATTTCTTCTTGATACTGAGCATTGCCTCCTGCATACGTTTCTCACGATCCAGCGCAGCCTCTTCCTCTTCCTGCTTTTTCCTTTGCACCTCATAATCCGTAAAAAGATCCAACTGCTCATACACTTCTTCTCTCTCTACAGAGCTTTCATCCACAAGCCTGTTCGCTGTGATATTGATTCTTCTGATAAGCAGGTTTCTGTCAACGATCCTGTCATATAGCTCTATTACTGCATCCATTATCAGTTTTGTTGAGGAAGTCTGCCGTTTCAGATTGGTCGTTCCATGTGCGTGTTTCGGAATTCTTCTTCCATAACGGTCGATTGTAACCTCTCCATGATACTGCTTTTTCCTGTCGGCATTATTCAGATTCTCAATATCATAACCAACCGTCAATACAATCTGGTCCGTCACAAGCTTCTTATCCACCAGATCCAAAACCATCTGGTCCGTCATCTCTTTGACGACTAATTTTGCTTTTTCAAAGTCATAAGGACAATGAAGTACCTGCCCGGAACAAACACTGTTCGTTTCCGGTTTGTAAGACTTGACCATTTCCATGGTACAGGGCTCATATCCCCAGGCATGATCGATCAGAAGCTCTGCATTAACGCCAAACAGTTTATATAGCAAATCTTCGTTATATAATTCATTCTCTTTTCCGATGGAACATCTGGCAATATCACCCATCGTATAAAGGCCATATTCTTCCAACTTCTTTGCATATCCCTTTCCGACTCTCCAGAAATCAGTAAGAGGTCTGTGGCTCCAGAGTTTCCTTCGGTATGACATTTCATCCAATTCTGCAATTCGTACGCCATCTTTATCTGCTTTAATATGCTTTGCCACGATATCCATCGCAATCTTGCATAAATACATATTCGTTCCAATTCCGGCAGTTGCCGTTATACCTGTCGTTTTCAGCACATCCTGTATCATGGTCATTGCAAGTTCTCTTGCTGTCATATTATAAGTATGCAGATAATTCGTTACATCCATAAATACTTCGTCAATCGAATACGGGAAAATATCTTCCGGTGCAATATATTTCAGATAAATGCTGTAAATTCTGGTGCTGTATTCCAGATAGAGAGCCATCCGGGGAGGAGCAACAATATAATCAATCTCCAGTGCAGGATTGATATTTAATTCTGTGCTGTCATCAGAAGAACCAATAAATGTTCTGTTCGGTGCTTTCCACCTGCGGGCACTATTGGCTTCTTTTACTTTTTGAACAACCTCAAATAAACGGGCCCTTCCGGGTATCCCATAACACTTTAAGGCTGGAGATACCGCAAGACAGATTGTTTTTTCTGTTCTGCTTTTATCCGCAACCACAAGATTGGTAGTCAAAGGATCCCGATTTCGTTCTTTACATTCCACAGATGCATAGAATGACTTAAGATCAATTGCAATATAGGTTCTTTTCTTTTCCGTCATTCTGCACCTCCCAATTCTCCTGTGTTCCGTTTGTGATTATTTCTCCTTATCCATTGCCATATGTATCATTTTCTCGAAGGATTCTCTGAAATGCTCATCATCTTCTGCTGTTCTTTTTCTTGGTCCTTTTAAATGATTCTTTCCGGATGCCCTTCGTGCTTTCTTGTTCAAGTGCCGTTCCATAAGCATCTGGTCAATATTCTCATTCGTATACCATTTCCCAGACTGATGAATCGCATAAGCACCTTTTCCTAATGCCATTGCAGCCACACCGTAGTCCTGTGATACAACAATATCGTCTTTATGGCAAATGCTGATTAGTTTATAATCCACGGCATCTGCTCCAGCTCCAACTACAATCACTTCACTGTAATCAGATGATAACACATGATTGGTATCACACAACAACGTTACAGGAACACTGTGCTCTTTTGCAACTTTTTCAACAATACCAACTACCGGACAGGCATCTGCATCAACAAAAATCTGCATATCTTCTCCTTTAATTAAACATAAATGGAGTGCGAACCTCAATGAGATTACCACTCGGATCATACAGCCTTACAAGATTCTGTCCACCTGCAAGTTCTGTCAATTCTGTGGCATATCGAACGGAATACTTACCAGATTCATATTTTGCAATCAATCCATCTATATCAAATTCCTCGAAATACAGTTCCATCATGTTATTGAATGGTGTAGAAGTCTCATCCAGCGTCTTCCCCCATAGACCGGCATCCTGCAAAACAAGTCCCTCCGATAAGATCACATTACCTTCATTCTGAAGAATCACTTGCAGTCCAAATAAGTCCTTATAAAACTCTGTGGATTTTTCTATATCGTCCACCACGATCAGTACGTTTTTCAGCATATCCGTCACCTCACAATCCGCTTCATTACTTGAGTCGAGTTAAGCAGCTATTCTCAATCCGCATTCGATTATATGATCTTCCCAGACAAATGATCGATCTCATGCTGACAGATCTGTGCAGTCCATCCAGACAGCTTCTGCCGCTGTTTTTTCCAGTTGAAGTCATAATACTCTACTTCTATTTCCTGGTACCTGGTCGTCTTACGAACACCATCCAGAGACAGACAACCTTCTTCCGTCTCATACATGTCCCGTTTTGAAACAATCACCGGATTGAACATCACAACATCTATGAATCCCATATTCACAATAATGATATTCTTCTTTACACCAATCATATTGGCAGCCATACCAACACACTGTTCCCGGTTCGCCTGCAGTGTGTCCTGCAGATCCTTTCCAATCTGGATATCTGCTTTTGTGGCCGGCTCGGATGGCTGGCCTAAAAAGAAAATGTCTCTTACTATTTGCTTTACCATTTATTTTCTCCTATATTTTATTTCTAATTCTTATTTATCCTGACCGGAAATCTTTTTCATCGACTCAAAATTAGTTTTACAGCATCAATCAGATCCTCACTGAATCCTTCAAGCTCATTCATCGTTATTACTTTATCTCTGACAAAATACGCAATATCCCATAATGCTGTCGACTTACGAAGTTCGATCAAAACACCTGGATGTTTCTTATCCTGTTTTATTCGCTTTTCAAGTTCCCCAAAATGATCCGAAGCGTTTCCCGGGGATGTAAGCAATTCAACATATTCCTTGATGAGCTGCTCCATATAATGTTCCTGCCAGTCTGAAACACGCTCACGATATAACTTCCAATCAGCTTTTGATATTTCCATAATTTCCATAGTCCTCCTCAAGTGTCAGCCTTTAAGAATTATTCATATTGTTATGTAGCTTTCGGTAAGTTTTTCACTTTCAATATCACCTCAAGTATAACATAGATATAACCCTTGTAGTGCATCTTTCCTGTAAAACATCCTTATCATTCTGCACAATCACCTGTCCCTGCAAAAATATTTGTTCTTTTCCCATTTTATCCCTCGCCTTTGATTACTGTTTCTGATTTCTGCGGTCCATTATCTCTAACGCTACAGCATCTGCATTCATCTTTTTCCAGGCAATTACTTTATCTTCATTAATGGCATACACCGTTGTTCCATAACGAACTGAGAATTGTTTCAGTTTCTGATTATAAATACCAGTCTGCCAGAATAACTGCTCATTCTTATCTTTCCATATATAAATGCAAATCGTCTGATTCTTAGGATATCTCTGCTCTGACACCAACTGAAAGTTCTTTAACTCAAAGAAAGTTCTTTTCTTAAATACGCTGGATATATATGACTTCACCTTCCCCCTTGATTTCTTTTTCTAATGTTATCAGTTTACACCAAATGGCTGTACGAAAATCCCGACAACCAAAAGACCAAACTTCCTAAATCATTTTTGTATTTACCAGCTGAAGATAGAGAATAGCAAGGACAGGAAGTGGTTATCCACCTTCCGGACATTCGTCCCAAAACAGGAATCCTACTGGAATACTTGCAGATAGATAAGGAAAGCAACTCATCTTCCTTTGTCACAGTAAGTCCTGTGTCATAAAGCTGATAAGCTGCCATTTTGTTCTGCAGGTATTCTATTTGTTCTCGCTCAATCTTTTCTTTAACTCAAAGATATTCTCCTCAATCCGCTGTATCACAGCCTTAAAATCATCGTCTGATTTCCCCGTTGGATCATCAAGTCCCCAGTTATCATCAAATGCTCTTCCAATAAAAGGACATCCCACATTACAGCCCATTGATATTGCGATATCAACATCTGGGATATCAGTAATCAGCTTACTATACTGACCATTTGCTTCCATGTCTATTCCATAAATCTCTTTCATGATACGAACGGCATCCTGATTAATCTGAGGCTTTGTCTCTGTTCCGGCCGAATAGCTTTCAATGATTGTGGAATTAACCTGATATTCAGCTTTCTGCATTGCAGAAACAGCTTTCCAAAAACAACGATAATCAATAACATTTAACGGCACTCCCATCAATTCGGAAGTGCCACTTTTTCCAACTTATTATTCACATCAAAGCAAACCTTGTCCCCTTCATTGATGTTACATTCATAAAGCATGGCATCCTCTGCTTTTATCCTTATTTCTTCTCCTGAAGAATTCGTAAGCGTCACTATTGCCATGACTGGCATGCCTTTCGGTCGCTCTTCACACCCGAAGTCCAGGTCCTCCTCAATTCGTTTTACTGTGTATATCATAGCAATCCCCCTAAAAATAATATTTGAAATCAGTTCTCCATGTTCCTTCGAATTTTCTCTATCAAAGTAACATCTGCCGGTAGCCAGCCAACGCTACCCAGTTGATCCTTCGTAAGCCATTTTGCAGCTTCTGCTTCTTTTAGTTCCAGGTGACCGGCTGTGACCTCTGCCCAGAAGCAGTCCATGGAAAGATGAAAGGTGGGATAGTCATACTCTATAGTGTCAATCAAATCCCCTACCTTAATTTCTGTATCCAGTTCTTCCATGATTTCTCTCTTTAATGCTTCCTGAGGTGTTTCACCTGCTTCGATTTTTCCTCCTGGAAACTCCCAGCCACCTTTCAGCTCACCGTAACCACGAGCCGTTGCAAAAATTTTGTTCTTTTCTTTCATATTGTCACAGATAACTGCTGCAACTACTTTTATCGTCTTCATCTTTTTCGTACCTCAAATCATTTATGCTGTAATCCTTCATTTAATATATCTCGCGAAAAAATATAATCCAAGGGCTGCATCTCTTCCGTTGCATCAGCTTCATCCATTGCCATTCTCTCATCATTGGTAAGCTGATTGAACTCCTCATCTGTCACTTTCTTATCAAAAACTTTTTCAAAAGATTTTTTAGCCTGCTTCGCAAGTGTCACACGATGAACCAGAAACAACACTCTTTTGAAACCAAGCTCACGCATAGCAAGTGCGGATGCATATATCTTTCCTGTTCCCGAATTTGTCAAGAGAGTACGCACATCTTTTTATTTCTAATCACATAGAATTACAAAGCAATGCTCTTGTTTGCCTTTGGAAGCATATCCGCAGGAATCGAATTATGCAGCTTCCATACGAAACTGACAGGTCTCTCTCCTTCATGCTTCACATAATCTGCATTTCCTAAAAAAGTATATGGTGCTGTATATGAACCAATCCTTTTAAATTCACGAACAAATAATGATATGATATCACCTGTATTCTTGTGATTAATATATCTCTGTATTTTTGCACTCGCTTGCCTATCCTGACTTTGGCTTTGCCAATGAAAGAGCTTATCGTTAATTGCATAATCCTCATACATAGTAGATGGAGAGAAATCCTTCTCTGATTTGTTCAGATTAATAAAAAAGATATCTGTTTTTTTGTCTTCAAAACGTTTTACACCTTCTCTGAATTCCGGTGATTCTGTCTCTGTAAATAATCCAAATGCAGCCATAATCTGATTTGTGTTATAACGGCAGTGTAAATCCAGAGGACAAAGATAAGAATATTCATTTCTCCCAGCAACAAAACTGATATGCTTACGATTGTATTTCAAAATCTGCAGAACTTCATCTCTTACAAAAGTTTCCTTTAGGACTGACTCAATTCCTTCATCGATACTTTGAAAACCGCATTTAGCCGGATGCTTTTTATAAAATGTGTAATAAAGCATATTTCGCATGATGCGTTCCTCTTCGCTATTTGCAACTTTATTACCGTCAATATATCTGATCCAATAATCCAGTAGTCTGGCTGAGTTCACATGGAAAAATCCGGTCATCATACTGTAAATTTTATCATCTACATCTCTGTCATCTTCAATAATGCCTGCCCACTTTTTTAAGCGGAACAAAGATCTGGCACCTGTATTCTGATAGAAATCATACAGAGACATATTATATTCCAGCAAAAAGTTTTCCAGATTAAGCGGTAATCCGGTATCTTCTTCAAAGGTTCTCACCATTTCAATCAGTGCTCTTTTGTTATTATCTGTCTGCTTCAGGTTCTCCAGAATATATTCTTTTGCATACTTTTCAAGTTCGATATAGCAACCTCTTGGCAGATTGCTGAATCCATCCTCCACCTGTTTGCGAATGGATTTTCGGCCTTTCCCTACAATTGCCTCAAATTTCATTGCAAAATTATACTTTTTGTTTGCCTGTCCAATAAAATCAAGAACCGTAAGGCAATCTTTCCCTGGACTTAAACGTAACCCTCGTCCTAGCTGCTGTAAAAATACAGTCGCACTTTCTGTTGGCCTCAAGAATAAGACGGTGTCTATAGCCGGGATATCCACGCCCTCATTATACAAATCCACAACGAAAATAAAGTTTATCTTTCCACTTAACAAATCTGTTTTTGCATCATTTCGAATATCGTCTGCACTTTTCGAAGATAATGAAATGGACGGGATTCCTTTATCATTAAAATATTTCGCCATGTAATTTGCGTGAGCAACACTGACACAAAATCCAAGACCTTTCACAGACGAAATATCTGTCACATATTTTTTTACACTGTTTAAAATCAAAGCGCAACGTCTTGTATCTGCCGTATATACTTTTTCCAGCTCTGACACATCATATTTACCACGCGTCCATTTGAAATTCCTATAATCTGTGTCATCTGTTACGCCAAAATACTGAAAAGAACTTAACAGATTTCGATCAATCGCTTCACCCAACAGTAATTTTGATGCAATACGTCCATCAAAATACTTCAGGATATCCTTACCATCCATTCGGTCAGGAGTAGCAGTCAATCCTAATAGAATCTTCGGCTCATAGTATGCCAGTAATTCCTGATAAGAATCAGCTGCTGCATGGTGAAATTCATCCACTATGATAAAGTCATAATAGTCCTTGCTTGTCCACTGAGAAAGCTTTGCAGAATTGAATGACTGGATACTGATAAACAGATGCTCAATATCCGTTGGTTTATAACCATCTACGTACAACTCACCAAAATTAAAGTCATTCAAAACTTCCTGGAATTTCTGAATGCTCTGTTCGAGAATCTCCTTTCTGTGAGCCACAAATAACAAACGTGCTCTTGGGTTCTTCTCCTTAAAAGCTTTATAATCAAATGCCGCAATAATTGTTTTTCCAACACCTGTCGCTGCAGAAACCAGATTACGATAATGTCCGTATACTTCTCGTTCTGCAGCAAGATTATCCAAAATTTCCTGCTGATATGCATATGGTCGAATCGAAACCTGAAGACTACGTTTTGACTTTCTATCAAATGCAGCCCTCGTTAATTCTTTTTTCAGCTTTTCATGACAGTCTGGGTTTTCAGGGTCAAAGGTTTCAAAAGAGGCATCATTCCAGTAGCTCTCAAAGGAAACCGAAAACTTTTTCACAATATCAAATGACTCTTTCTCAGTCACCTTCACATTCCACTCCAATCCCCCAGTCAAAGCTGGATTTGAAAGATTTGATGAGCCAATATATGCAGTTGAAAATCCAGTGTCTCTTTTAAACAAATAAGATTTTGCATGCATACGTGCATGATTCGTTTCATAATTAATCTTCACTTCCGTATTTGGAAGCTCTGCAAGAGCAACAATCGCTTTATAATCTGTAGCCTGTGTGTAAGTCGTTGCAATCACACGTAAACGAACACCCTCTCGTTTCGTGAATGCAGTCAATTCCACAAGAAGTGGACGTATTGCACTCCACTTAATAAATGAAACCAAAAGATCAATAGAATCAGAGGACAAGATTTCTTTCTTCAATTCCGAAAGCATACTTGGTTCATTTTTAGATCCTGTAAACAAGGCATTCTCTACAATTGACGTTTCCGGATGCACAGCTTTGATTGTATTAATGCTTCTTGCTGAATTCATTTTTTCATATAATGAGGTCAATACTTCTCCTTTTTCAAGAATGATATTATCCTCAAATTCAGGTTCATTCGTATGCTCTGCTATTTCCTGAACGATTTCATTACATAAGCGAATTTGTGCCAGTAACGATTCATTTTCTTTAGATGACGGGAAACTGTCTCTTAAGTATTGCAAAGCCTGATTTATGACATATGATATGTATATGGTAAGAATACGTCTTGCATCCTCTCCATCAAGCTTTTCTAATTCTATATCATATTTTTCACGATCAAGCTGCTGCAGTTCTTTATTTATTCTCGTATTAACAATCTGTTCGTATATCCCATTTTTTAACATTAAACCCATCTCCTTGTTATGTATCATTCCTGTTTACAACAATGTAAGTCAGAATATACTGTTATTATTAATTATACTACACAGACTCATAATTCGGTGGAAAAACTTTCCGGAAGCAATTCTTCGAAATACATATAATTATAAGGAAAATTCATAATGCTTTCTTCCACTCTTCTGTTCGTGGCTCTGCTGTTTTCTTGTTTCTACTTCAATCTGCTTTGCAGCAAGTGCTTGTAATACACTTGTCATAAATAAGATTCTGGAATTTCAGCTTGTTCTAACAATTTTTCGCTTTGATAGGCATTCTTCGTAAATCCAATATGTTAAATAAAAACGCCAGTAGAATACTCCACTGACGCCTTACAAATACTATTGTTTTTTCTTATTATGTATTAATAACTTTACTTATGATTCCCAATAGCATTTGAATCATTCTCTCAAATGACTCCTTAAATTTTTGTATTCTACCCTATCACACTGGCACCAAATGGCATGAAAGAAAGTCTTGCCATCTTGAAAAACTGCTTTCCAAACGGAATTCCAACTATCGTAATACACCATATACAACCAACTATCAGATTTCCAAGTGCCATTTCCCAGCCAAAAAATACAATCCATATGAGATTTACCAAGAATGAAAACATACCAGTTCCATACACGATTTCTTTTCCAAACGGCCAGAATGCCAAAGTTGCAAATTTAAAGCATTGCAGGCCTATCGGAATTCCAATAATTGTAATACACCATATGCATCCTGCAAAAACCCATGCCAGTCCACCCAGCAATCCTCCAAATATAAACCAAAGGATATTACCTATAGTTCTCATGATAACACACCCCCTTAAAGTCCTCTGAAAATCTGATCAACATGATTTCTTCGATTTCCCAGCCAGCTTTACGGCAGAATCTCAAGCCAGTATCCATCTGGATCTACAATGAAATAGATTCCCATCGCTTCATTTTCGAAGCAAATACATCCCATCTCTTTGTGCTTCTTATACGCTGCCTCATAATCCTCTGCCTTGAATGCCAGGTGGAATTCACATTCACCCAGATTATATGGCTGTGGATGATCTTTAAGCCAGGTAAGTTCCAACTCAAAATCACTTACATCGTTGCTCAGATACACAATAATAAAATCATCGGTAGTTTTTCTTCTCACCTCGTGCAGATCAAGGGCCTCGTTGTAAAATTTAATAGATCGGTCCAGATCTGATACATTGTAATTTTCATGAATCATCTTAAATTTCATAGTTCTTCTCCTTTTGTACATTCTGTGTTTCTAATACGTGACTTAGATGTCAAATCTCCACCCACAATCGCCATGATAAATCATTTGTTTTGTCATACCACCGTCAATACAGATGTTTTCACCTGTGATAAAGCCCGCTTTTTCAGAGCAAAGAAACAGTACCATATTGGCAATATCCATGGGAATTCTCCCCAAAATCGCTTTCTATTTCTGCTGCCACAACATTGGATATTCTTTTTCACCAGTAGCACCATCGAATCCTTCGCATTGGATATTAAACTCTTCTCTTTGATAAAAAGAGAGAGCTCTGGTATTTTTCTGGTATACATTTAATCGTAATCTAACTTTTTTATTCTTGATATAATCTAATAAAAGTTTACCTATACCACATGACTGCATTTCATCAGAAACAAAAATACCGTGAATTAAAAACTTTATCCTCACACGACTGAAGTCGCGTGCTTCCAGACGCTTT